>Ga0265595_1000561_pt1 | contig 32836 bp, 33 predicted proteins | sample saktaG_15_FD_190148 | JGI IMG/M metagenome (GOLD analysis project Ga0265595, IMG submission 190148) | Saline water microbial communities from Sakinaw Lake, British Columbia, Canada - sak_2013_06_06_50m | ecosystem: Environmental > Aquatic > Non-marine Saline and Alkaline > Saline ...
TAAAAACAGGAATGCATCCCGCTTTGTTGAAGGATGCGGTAACTACTCCTGCGGGAGTTACAGTAGATGGATTGATGGAATTAGAAGATGGAGGAATAAGAGTAACTCTTATTAAAGCAGTTAGCCGAGCAACAGAAAAATCTAAGGAAATTTCTCGATAAAAAGGTATTTAATGAGAGAAGGAGATAATTTATGGTAGATCTAAAGGAGTTGTCAGATGCTCTATTTCAAGGTGATGTTTCCAGGGTAAAAGAAATTACTCTTAGAGCTTTACAAGAAAAGAAAGAACCTAAGGAAATTTTAGAGCAGGGCTTGATTAAAGGGATGAAGGTTGTCGGAATAAAATTTAAGAATAATGAAATTTTTCTTCCTGAAGTACTATTAGCTTCTCGGGCAATGTATGGAGGAATGGAGTTACTTCAACCAGAATTGATTAAAAGTGGAGTAAAGGCTGTAGGCAAGGTAATAATCGGTACTGCAAAGGGCGATTTACATGATATTGGCAAGAATTTGGTGGCTATGATGTTAAGAGGGGGAGGATTTGAAGTTATAGATTTAGGGATAGATGTGACTCCTGAAAAATATTTAAAAGCCTCCCATGAGCATCAACCTGACATATTGGGTATATCTGCTCTACTGACTACTACTATGAGTAGTATGATGGATGTAATAACTATTTTAAAAAAAGCAAGCTTAAGAAGTAAGATTAAAGTAATGGTGGGAGGGGCACCGGTTACCCAGGAATTTGCTGATGAGATTGGTGCAGAAGGATATGCTCCTGATGCTGCCTCGGCAGTAGATAAGGCCAGAGAGTTATTAAAAATTTAAGGGGATAATTTGAAATGTTGATCATTGGAGAAAAGATAAATTCCAGTCGAAAAGATATTAAAGATATGGTAGAAGGCAAAAACAAAGAGTTTATTCAAGAGCTAGCCCAAAAACAGGTTGAAGGTGGAGCTCAAATGTTGGATTTAAATATTGGGACAATTAGAAAGGGCGAAGCGGAAGATATGAGATGGTTGGTAAAGACGGTTCAAGAAGCAGTGGATGTTCCTTTATGTATCGATAGTCCTAACCATGATGCTATAGAAGCGGGGTTAGAGGTTTATGATTGGGATAAAGGTAAAGCTTTGATTAATTCAGTAACGGCAGAGAAAGGAAAACTGAAGTTAATTTTACCCTTAGTTAAAAAATATAAGTGTTCGGTGGTAGCCCTTACTATGGATGAACGAGGTATCCCTCAGGATTCAAAAGAGAGATTTATAATTGCTGACGTATTAATAAGGAAACTTACCAATGAAGGAATTCTTATAGAAGATATATATATTGATCCTTTAACTTTGCCGGTTAGTACTAATATTCAAAATTCCAATATTGTTCTGGAGACTTTAAAAAGAATTAAGGATTCACACCCTGAGGTTAAAACAATTATAGGGTTAAGTAATATTTCCTACGGATTGCCGGAAAGAAGATTGGTTAATCAAGGTTTTGTGGTTTTGGCAATGGCTTGTGGTCTTGATGCGGCAATATTAGATTCCACTGATCAGAAGATAATGGCCTTAATTAAAGCAACCAAGCTTTTATTGGGTAAAGATGAATTTTGCGGGCAATATCTTAAGGCTTTTCGAGAAGGGAAATTATAAAGGAACGGCGGACGTTTTTTTTGTTCCTTTTTAAAAAGGGAGATTGTAATTTTAGTTAAAGTAAAGAAGGGCAGATAGAAAGTCAATGAATTTAAAAGAAAAATTAGCAGCGAATAAGTTTGTAGTAACGGTGGAGTTAGATCCCCCCAAAACTTTAAATTTAGATAAAATTTTGGCAGAAGTAAATAGTGCCAATTTTAGAAAGGTAGTAGATGCGGTAAATGTTACTGATTGTCCTTTAGCTAAATTAAGGATGAGTCCCATTGCCCTTTCCCATATTATTCAGGAAAAAATTAATTTGGAAGCAATTTTTCATATAACCTGCCGAGATAGAAATTTATTGGGTTTACAGGCTGAGCTTTTAGGTGCATCTGCTTTGGGAGTAAAGAATATTCTGGCTTTAACAGGAGACCCTCCCGAGGTGGGTGATTATGTTATGGCGACTGGTGTTTATGATGTAGATTCTATAGGGTTAGTAAGAATGGTAAACAAATTAAATAATGGATATGAGTACGGTGGGAATGAGCTTAAAGATAAAACAGATTTTTTTATCGGGATAGCGGTTAATCCCACTGCCCAGGATTTAACAAAGGAGATAAAACGGTTTGAAGAAAAAGCATTGGCCGGAGCTAACTTTACTCAAACCCAACCCATTTATGATATAGGGCTACTGGAAAGATTTTTAAAACTTACCGCTCATATCAATATACCAAAAATTATCGGGATTATGCCTTTAAAAAGTTTTAAAATGGTTGAATATTTAAATAAAAATTTACCTGGTATCTTTGTTCCTTCCGAAGTAAAAGAGAGAATGAGGGGGAAGGATGCAGAGGAAGGAATAAAGATAGCCCAAGAAATTATTGATGAAACAAGAAAATTTAAAGAAGTAGCAGGAATTCATATATTCCCTTTGCGAGATATGGAATTAACCTGTCGCTTGCTAAGTTAGTCGTTAGTTTCAAATACAATTTTTTAGTTATCGGTACATAGCTAAAAATTTAAAGCTAACAGCGAAAAACCATAATTCAAAACTCAAAACTTTTTCTCTTAATACTAAACTTTGGGTTTTAGTTTTTACTTCTTTATCTTTTCATTTTGCTATATAGTATATGAGATAGGAAAGATGAAACTCAACAGATAAAACAATATATTTAAATTTTAAATTTTGAGCTATGGCTTTACGTTTTGCGCTTTTCGTTTTTCGTTTTATTACTATATACTAATTAGGGCTTATGTGAAAAAGGAATTCCCATACAATTAAAATAAAAGAAGAAAGATATGAAGATAATAAAAGATATTAAATTAAATATAGACAGGGAGGAAGTATTACGATACCAGGGATATAGTAAAAAAAGGGTTAAAAAACCCAACCAAAATATTTTAAGGATTACCGAAGAAGAAATTAATCGAGGTTATGATCTTTTTAAGCCTCAGGGGGTTTATTCCTTAATTAAAATTATCTGCTTTACATCAGAGGGAAGGATTAATTTAGAGAACGAGCTTGTTTTTAGATTTTCTAAATCTATATTTAATCAATTAAAAGGAGCAAGCCATTTGCTTGTAGGAGTGGTTACTATAGGAGATTTTTTGGAAAAGAAAGTTTCGGAATTATTCTCTCAAGGAGAATATCCTCAGGCATTAGCTTTAGATGCAGTAGGGACTGTAGCAGTCGAAGACTTTAGTCGGGAAGTTAGAAAATTAGCCCGTCAAGAAGTAAAAGAACAAGGCTTTAAAACGAGTAGACATTTTTCTCCCGGTTATGGTGGTTGGGAAGTATCTCAACAAGACATCATCTTTAAAAGTATTCCCGCTGATAATATCGGAGTAAGGCTAACAGAAGGTTACATGATGTTACCCCAAAAGTCATTATCCTGGGCAATTGGGGCAGGTAAAAAAATAATTACTTCTTCTGAAGAAGATAGTAACTGCGAAAATTGTCAGTCTAAATACTGTAATTATAAATTATAAATTTTTTTAGGCAAGGAGAAAATAATGGGAAAAACAATTGTTGAGAAGATACTTTCGGCTCATACAGATACAGATAATTTTAAGACAGGAGATATCATTAAAGCTCGGGTTGACTTTGCTTTTGCCAATGATATTACCGCTCCCATAGCTTTAAAATATTTTAAAGAAAGTGGTGCCAGGCAAGTATTTGACAAAAAGAGAGTCGGTTTAATCCCCGATCATTTTGCTCCCAATAAAGATATAAAGTCTGCCGAACAGTGTAAGTTATTAAAAGAATTTGCCCAGGAATATGGAATAGAGCATTATTTTGAAATAGGAAAGATGGGGATAGAACATGCCCTCCTGCCGGAAAAGGGATTAGTTCTTCCCGGAGATGTGGTAGTGGGAGCAGATTCCCATACTGATACTTCCGGAGCATTAGGTGCTTTTGCTATCGGGGTGGGTAGTACCGATTTTGCTGCTGTTATAGCTCTTGGTGAGGTCTGGCTTAAAGTGCCACCCACTATTAAATTTATCTATTCCGGAAAATTAAATAAATGGGTAGGCGGAAAAGACCTGATTCTGTACACTATTTCCAAGATTGGGGTAGACGGAGCAAATTATAAGGTGATGGAATTTAGCGGGGAAGTCATTAAAGGTCTTTCTATGGATAACCGCTTTACCATGTGTAACATGGCTATTGAAGCAGGAGCAAAAACCGGCATTATTGAACCTGATGAGATTACTTTGGAATATTTAAAAGGGCGGGCCAAAAGACCTTATCAAATTTACAAAAGTGATATAGATGCTCATTATAAAAAAATTATAGAGATTGATGTTAGTAAAGTTGAGCCTCAGGTGGCTTTCCCTCATCTACCGGAGAATGCTAAACCGATCAGCGAAGCAAAAGGGATTAAAATTGATCAGTCAATTATCGGTTCCTGTACCAACGGAAGAATAGAGGATTTACGTGTAGCTGCAAAAATTTTAAAAGGACAGCAGGTTCATCCTGAAGTTAGATTGATTATTATTCCAGCAACGCAAGATGTCTACCTACAGGCTATTCGAGAAGGTTTAGTCGATATCTTTATTACTGCCGGAGCCGCAGTAAGCACCCCTACTTGTGGTCCTTGCCTTGGTGGTTATATGGGTATCTTGGCCAAAGGAGAAAGAGCCATCTCTACCACCAACCGGAATTTTGTAGGGAGGATGGGACACCCCGAGAGCGAAATATACCTGGCTAGTCCTGCCCTTGCTGCCGCTTCTGCCATTTTAGGCAGAATAGCAAGTCCTGAGGAGGTGAAATAGAATGATAATTAAAGGAAAAATTTGGAAATTTAAAGACAACATCGATACTGATGTCATTATCCCTGCTCGTTATCTTAATACATCTGATCCCAAAGAATTAGCCTTGCATTGCATGGAAGATTATGATTCTGAATTTGTTAAAAAGATGGATCAGGGAGATATTATAGTAGCGGGTAGAAACTTTGGCTGTGGAAGCTCCCGTGAACATGCCCCTATTGCCCTAAAAGCAGCAGGAATATCTTGTATTATTGCCCCATCTTTTGGCCGAATCTTTTTTAGAAATGCCATAAATATTGGCCTTCCTATATTTGAATCCGAAGAGATAATGAAACAATGTTCTGAAGGTGATCTTTTAGAAATAGACACTACAAAGGGAACGATAAATAATTTAAGCAAAGATAAAGTTTATAAAACTAATCTTCTACCTGAATTTATTCAGAAATTAATCTCCGCAGGTGGTTTAAGAGAATATGTCAAAGAAGAGCTAGAAAGGAGAGAAAGAGTTGTATAACATAGCTTTAATTCCTGGAGATGGGATTGGACCGGAGATAATCAGAGAAGGCAAAAAGGTGGTTGAGGCAGCCTCCAGACAATATGGATTAGAAATTAATTGGATTGAATTTCCTTTTGGTTCTGAACGTTATCTAAGAACCGGAGAATTATTACCCGACAGTGCCTTAAAAGAGATAGAAGATATGGATGCTATATATTTTGGAGCTATCGGAGATCCCAGAGTAAAACCAGGCATTTTAGAAAAGGAGATATTATTAAAGATCAGATTTTACTTTGATCAATATATTAATTTGCGTCCCGTCAGATTGTATAAAGGCGTTCCCTGTCCTTTGAAAGATAAAAAACCGCAAGATATTAATTTTTATGTGGTGAGGGAAAATACCGAAGATTTCTATATAGGAATTGGGGGAAAATTTAAAGCCAGAGCTCACCAAGACCATTTGGAAGTATTAAGAAAATTGTATAAAGCTAAAATACAAGTAAATTTTAACTTGGAACAAGAAGAAGAGATGGCCTATCAGATTGGTTTGGTTAGTAGACCAGGAACCCAAAGAGTGATTAAATATGCCTTTGAGTTAGCTAAAAAGAAAAACCTAAAAAGAGTCACTTCAGTAGATAAAGCCAATGTGTTAACTGATATTTATGGGTTATGGAGAGAAATATTTGGAGAAGTATCAAGACAATATCCTGATATCGAGACTGAGTTTAGCTTTGTAGATGCTATTTGCATGTTTTTTATCCAAAGACCCGAATGGTATAGAGTGGTAGTGACCCCTAATATGTTCGGAGATATTATTACTGATTTAGCCGCGATGATTCAAGGTGGTTTGGGAATAGCTGTCGGAGGAAATATAAATCCTGAAGGTGTATCTATGTTTGAACCTGTTCACGGTTCTGCCCCCGATATAGCTGGTAAAAGTATTTCCAATCCTACTGCCACTATACTTTCCGGGGCAATGATGTTAGATCATTTGGGAGAGATTAAAGCTGCCCAAGCCATAGAGAACGCAGTAGAAAAAGTCTTAAGTGAAGGGAAAGTAAGATCTCATGATTTAGGAGGAAATTCTTCTACCATCGAAGTAGGTGATGAGGTAGTAAGGAAACTCAAAGAAATAAATAAATGATTTTAAATGTTATTTATTAGTGACACTATATTAATTTAAAGTTTTTAATTTTTTTTAATCATATAAATAGGGGAGAGTCAAACGAGTTGATTCTTCCCTATTTTTATTTTTTATATCTTTATTTTTGCTACTTATTTTTACCTCTACACGATACGCAACGCGATATATGAGATAGGAAAATATTGTTGACAATATACAGTCGACAAGATAAAATATCATTAAGAATAGTTAAACCTTTAAAGAGAAGGGGAGAATTATGAAAGAATGTTTTGAAAATTTAGGAAACTACTTATCCCTCAAAGATAGAGTCTACCAGAATATAAAATTTCAGATTATAATAGGCGTTTTAAAACCGGGTACACGTTTACCGGAGGAAGAATTATCAAAGGCCATGAGTATTAGTAGGGCTCCAATCAGGGAAGCCTTTAACCGATTAGAAAAAGAAGGATTTGTGACGGTTATTCCCCGAAAAGGTGCAGCAGTCTCTAAAGTTACTGCTCAAGCAACAGAAGATCTCTTTGAAATTAGAGAAACTCTGGAATCATTAGCAGTTAAAAAGTCTAAAGGGAAAATATCCATAGAAGAATTAGAAGAAGTAGGAAATGGCTTTAAAAAATTTATAAACAAACCCACAAACACAGAAAATTGTATCCAGTATTTAAGCCTGGATAAAAAATTTCATGATCTTCTTAGTCAAAATTGTGGCAATAAAAAGCTTATTGATTTATTAGCTAACCTTCAGGAACAGATCCATTGGTTGAGGAATATCTCTCTCAAAAGGATTACTTTCGCTGGTTCAGTAGGGGAACATTTGGCTATTATTGAAGCTTTACAAAAGAAAGATGAAAAACTCATTCTTAAAGCCCTGCTTCAACATTTAGAAAGAGCTAAAAGATCTTCCCTTGAGGCGATAACTATCTGTGATATTGGTGCTGAATAATTAAAGACACAGTAAGTATTTATGTATTTTGCTTTTAAAGGGAAAAAATAAAGTGAAAATAACAAACTATCATTATGATGTAGTAATAATCGGCGGTGGCGTAGTGGGTTGTGCTATTGCCCGGGAATTATCCAAATATAAAACCAGTATTGCAGTATTGGAAAAAGAAGATGATGTCGGCTGGGGGACTAGCTGCCGGAATAGCGGAGTAGTTCATGCTGGTTTTAATTATAAATCGGGGACTTTAAGAGCCCAACTTTGTGTAGAAGGCAATAAATCTTTTGCAGAATTTTGCAGACAACTCGATGTGCCTTACAAAAAAATAGGTAAATTAATAGTTGCCAAGAAAAAAGAAGAAATTAAAGAATTGCAAAAATTAATGCAGCAAGGTGATATAAACGGAGCAGAAAACCTTCAAATCATTGATTTTAATGAAGTAAAAAAATTAGAACCCAATATAGAAGGAATTGCTGCCCTCTATTCTCCGGAAACTGCTATCACCTCTCCTTATATATTAACTATCGCTTTAGCAGAAAATGCTCTTACTAACGGTGTTTCCTTCTTTTTAAATACCGAAGTAAAAAGTATAGCTAAGTTAAGAAATTCTGATTTTAGAATTAATACCAATAAGGGTGAATTTACTTCTTCTTACGTCATTAACAGTGCGGGTCTCTACTCCGATAAAGTAGCTCATATGGTGGGAAAAGATAAATATCGAATTTACCCCTGTCGGGGGGAATATTATGTTTTAGATAAAAATGCTTCCTGGATTATTAATCATTTAATCTATCCGGTACCAAAGGCAGGGATAGGTGGCTTGGGAATTCATTTTACTCCTACCATTGATAAAAATATTTTAATAGGCCCAAGTAATGAATATATAAAACAAAAGAATAATTTTTCTTCAACTTCCAAAATCATGAAGATGCTTGCAGCTGAATCCCAAGATTTTTTACCATTAATTTCAAGCCGGGATATCATTCGCAGCTATTCCGGTATTAGAGCCAAGCAAGCTCCCTCTTCTGAGGGTGGATTTTGGGACTTTGTAATAGAGGAAAGCGCCACAGTCAATAACTTTATCAATCTAATTGGTATCGAATCTCCCGGATTAACTGCTGCCCAACCGATTGCTAAAAGAGTAGTGGAAATTTTTAATAAAAAGGAAAGATTGAATTCTAATCTCAGCTTTAATCCTTTCAGAAAAGGTATTCTGCGATTTGAAGAGCAGGATGAAGAGACCAAGAAAACCTTAATCAAACAAGAACCAGATTACGGAGAGATAGTATGTCGTTGTGAGAAAATTACCAAGAAAGAAATATTAGAGGCAATCAATAATCCTTTGGGGGCGAGAAGTCTGGTTTCTATTAAATATCGCACTCGTGCCATGATGGGTAGATGCCAGGGAGGATATTGTCAGACCAGAATTATGGAAATATTAAGAGAATCTTTTAAACTTAGTCCCAAGGAGCTTACTTTAAATGGGGGAAAATCTTATCTATTAACCGGATATAGAAGTAATGAGGTTAGTAAATTATGCAAGAAAAAGAAGTTATTATTATTGGAGGAGGGGCTGCTGGTTTAGCTGCAGCAGTCGCCTGTCAACAAAAAGGGATAGAGAATATTCTGATTATCGAGCGGGGAGCTTACTTGGGGGGTATCTTGAACCAGTGTATCCATGATGGATTTGGACTGGAAAAATTTCACACTTCCCTTTCTGGTCCGAAATATGCCCAAAGATATATTGACCAGGTAAGGGATAAAAAAATTCCCTTTTTATTAAATAGTATGGTATTGAATTTAACTCCCCAAAAAGAAGTTATTGTAGTCAATCATCATGGTTTACAACACTATCGGGCCAAAGTAATTATTCTGGCTATGGGTTGCCGGGAACGGACCCGGGGAGCTATCGGCATACCCGGAGCTCGGCCATCCGGCATCTATACTGCTGGAGTAGCTCAGGAATTAATTAATTTAAAGAATTATATGGTAGGCAAGAAGATAGTCATCTTAGGATCAGGGGATATTGGTCTGATTATGGCTCGCCGCTTAACCTTAGAAGGTGCAGAGGTAATAACAGTGGCAGAGAAACTCCCCTACAGCAGCGGCCTTCCCCGAAATATCAATCAATGTCTGTATGATTTTGATATCCCCCTTTTACTAAACCACACCGTAATAGATATAGAGGGGAATGGGCGGTTATCTAGTGTGACCATTGCCCAACTGGGTAAACGAGGAGGAATCATCCCGGGAAGCCAGAGAAAGATAGCCTGTGATACCTTACTTCTTTCTGTAGGTTTAATTCCGGAGAATGAGCTTTCTCGTGAAGCAGGTATAGTTTTGGATAATATAACCGGGGGGCCGCAAGTAGACGAGAGGGGACAGACCAGTGTTCCCGGTATTTTTGCCTGTGGGAATGTTCTGCAGGTGCACGATATCGTAGATAATGTATCTTTAGAAGCTGAATATATAGTAGAGGGAGTAGAAGAATACTTAGGAGGAAAATTAACCAAAGAGCAGGAAATTAAGGTTGGATTAGGAGAGGGTTTAAGATACGTAGTTCCTCAAAAATTGATTAGTCGAAAAGATACCATCTTTTCTTTTCGAGTGAATCAGCCAGGAAGAAAGAAGATTTTAGTATTTGAAGATGACAAAAAAGTAATTAAGAAAAAATCTTTACGACGGGTAAACCCTGCAGAGATGGTGAGAGTAAAATTGTCCTCTTCAGAATTAGAAGGGATAAAAACATTAAAGGTAAGGTTGGTCTAATAATGAAGAGAGAATTTACTTGCATAATTTGTCCTAATGGATGTCGAATATCCGTAGAATATGAAGGAACAAATATTAAAAATATTAAAGGGGATGAATGTCCTAAAGGAAAAGACTATGTAAAAAACGAAATTACTAATCCCTTAAGAGTATTCACCGGCTCTGTTTTGGTAGAAAACGGAGATTTTTCTTTGATAAGCGTAAAAACTCACGTTCCTATTCTTAAAAAATATTTAAAAAAAATTGGAGAAATTACTCGCCGGATTAAAGTGGAAGCTCCCGTTGAGATTGGTCAAGTGGTAGCTTTTAATTTATTAAATGAGAATATAGATTTAATAGCAACCAGGAAAATTAAAAAAAAATTATTTGACTACTGAGAACTTTTAATATATTATTAGGAAAATAAAAGTGACCCTTTTAAATTGGTTCAGAGAGACTAGTAAGGGGAAAAAGAGAAAATTATATCCTCTTATTAGTCATTAATAAGAGGATTTTTTTATTATATAAATAAATACATTTTCCTTTAACATCAGTCCGGCGAGGCTGATAAGGAACGGCTATTACCCCCCTTATCAGCCAGAATAGGTTGAAAGGGGTTTTTTATTTAAACATTTAAATAAATTTGTAGCAGAAGAGGAGGTTTAAAGAAATGGATTTACAGGAAAAGACTGTGGTGATGAAAGAAAGTGAAATCAAAAGGACTCTGGTAAGAATTGCTCACGAGATAGTAGAAAAAAATAAGGGAGTAATAGATTTAGCCCTTATTGGAATAAGGACCAGAGGTGTTTTTTTGGCTAAAAGATTAGCCCAAGAAATTTTTAAGATAGAAAAAAAAGAAATCCCGGTAGGAACGTTAGATATAACTCTTTACCGGGATGATTTGTCTTTAGTTGCCCGCCAACCACTGGTGCTTAAAACTGAAATACCTTTCGATGTTTCGCAGAAAAAAATAGTATTGGTTGATGACGTCCTTTATACCGGAAGGACCATAAGGGCAGCCATGGATGCCATAGTGGATTTAGGAAGACCTCAGGTGATTCAGTTAGCTGTATTGATTGATAGAGGACATCGAGAGCTTCCTATTCGAGCAGATTTTGTCGGTAAAAATATTCCTACCTCTAAGAAAGAGATAGTCAAAGTTAATTTAAAGGAAGTGGATGGGGAAGACAAAGTAGGAATAGTAATAAAAGATATGTAAATAGCGTAACAATTAGCGTGGAGCGTATAGCGTTTAGCGTATAGGATATTAGTTATCTGGTTACCCAGTTATAGTCGATAGTGAATAGTCGTTAGTCGTAAGCAAGACAGGCGGGTCTGTTCTCATAAAAAGGGTGAAAGCCTGTCTCTGAACTAAGGTAGGGGTTCGATTTATCGAAACCGTTAAAAAATCACTAAATAACCCGGGGTGGATGAATCCGCCCCCTACACCAGATTCGTAACAATAACATAAAACACAATAGACTGTAAACCTTTTAACTGATAACTGAAAACCTGTATTTAATACTAACGACTAACGACTAATTTAATTGGTGAATTGGTCAATCGGTTAATTGGAGAATCAACGAAAGTAGGTGAGTGCAATTTTAAATATTAAAGCAAAAATTTTATCCAGAAAAGAAGTTACTTCCAAGATTTATCTGATGAGTGTAAAGGCTCCAGAAATTGCTCAAGAAGCTCTTCCCGGGCAGTTTATCCATATTAAATGCAGTATAGATAATTACCCCTTGCTACGCCGCCCCTTAAGTATTCACCGAATAGATAAAGAAAAAGGAGAAATTTATATTTTGTTTCAGGTAGTAGGAGAAGGCACAAAATTATTAGCCCAAAGGAAAGTCGGAGATAATTTAGATATTCTGGGTCCCCTGGGAAATGGTTTTAATATCTATCCGGAAAGTAAGAAGATTATGATAATAGGTGGAGGGATAGGAGTTGCTCCTTTACTGGCTTTATGTGAAGAATCTATAAGGAAAGGTAAAGAGGTACGAGTCTTGATAGGTGCCTTAAAGAAAGAGTTGGTCATAGGAGAAGAAAATTTCAGGAAATTGGGGGCAAAAGTAGATGTTGCTACCAATGATGGAAGTTATAAGTATAAGGGTTTAGTTACTGATTTATTAGAAAGAATTATTAAAGAAGGATGGTTAGCAGACCAGATATTTGCCTGCGGGCCGAAACTTAAGCTGAAAAAGGTTGTGGAAGTTTCATTAGAGGCCCATATTGATTGCCAGGTATCTTTAGAAGAACGAATGGCTTGCGGGATAGGTGCCTGTTTAGGGTGTGTCTGTAAGATAAAAACCAAGGATAAGAAAGAGGATAAAGTTAAATATGAATATAAGAGAGTCTGTGTAGATGGACCTGTCTTCAGAGGAAGCGAGGTGGTCTGGGATGATTGATAAAACCTGTCTGAAAGTGGAAATAGCCGGGATAAAATTAAAAAATCCGGTGATGACCGCCTCAGGGACTTTTGGTTATGGTCAGGAATATGACCCTTTTGTCGATTTAAACAGATTGGGTGCCATAATATTAAAAGGGATAACCTTAAAACCAAAGAGAGGGAATCCACCTCCTCGAATTATAGAAACTCCTTCGGGGATGCTTAATGCTATTGGTTTACAGAATGTAGGAGTGGAAGTTTTAATTAAAGAAAAATTACCTTATTTAAAAAAATTTAATACCCCGGTGATTATAAATATCTCCGGGGATACCATAGAAGAATATGTGGAATTAGCCCAAAGATTAGGAGAAGTTTCAAAGGAGATGGGAGTTGCCGGTCTGGAGGTCAACATTTCCTGTCCTAATGTCAAAAAAGGGGGTATGGCCTGGGGGACAGACGCTAAAGCAACTTATAAGATTATGAGTAGTATTCGGAAAACTACCACACTCCCTCTTATTGTAAAATTGACTCCTAATGTTACAGATATCAAAACAATTGCTCAAGGTGCTGAAGAAGCAGGAGCAAATGCTTTATCCCTAATAAATACTTTAGTGGGTATGGCAGTAGATATTGATTCTCGCAAACCTAAATTAGCTAATATCAGTGGCGGCCTGTCCGGTCCCGCGGTAAAACCGGTAGCCCTCTGGTTGGTCTGGCAGGTATTTCAGACAGTAAACATTCCGGTAATAGGAATAGGGGGGATAATGAAAGTGGAAGACGCCCTGGAATTTATCATTGCTGGAGCCCGGGCAATAGAGATAGGGACAGCGAATTTTGTAAATCCTCGGGTAACTATTGAAATTATTGAAGGAATAGAAAAATATCTAACAAAAAATAATATTAAAGATGTAAATGAATTGGTAGGAAGTATGAAAATTTAATAAAACAGAGGTGAGAAAATGCAATTAACGGCGAGAGAAAGATTGGTTTTAGCTCTTGATGTAGATGATTTTAAAAAAGCAGAGGAATTGGTGGGTAAGTTAAGTGATTATGTAGGGGTATTTAAAGTTGGAAGCCAATTATTTACTGCAGAAGGGACTAAAGTAGTTAATATGATAAACGAGAGGGGGGGTAAGGTTTTTTTGGATTTAAAATTTCACGATATACCCAATACCGTTGCTCGGGCGGCTGAAGTAGCTACTAAATTAGGAGCATATATTTTTGATGTCCACACTTCCGGTGGATATGAAATGATGAAAGCAGTCGCTGAAGCCAGTAAAAAAATTAGTTTGAGTTTAGGTGTCAGAAAACCCTTAATTTTAGGAGTGACTCTACTTACCAGTATCAATCAAGAAATTTTAGAAAAAGAGATAGGCGTAAAAAAGAAATTAGAAGAGCAGGTGGTTCATCTGGCTAAATTAGCTAAAGCTGCCGGCCTTGATGGAATAGTAGCTTCCTCATGGGAGATTAAGGAGATAAGGAAGGCCTGCGGTGAAGATTTTGTAATTTTAACTCCCGGAATACGTCCTACGGGCAAATCTTCCGATGACCAGAAAAGGGTAATGACTCCCCGGGAAGCCACAAAATTAGGAGCTGATTTTTTGGTAATAGGAAGGCCGATAAGAAATGCCGCTAATCCGGTAGAGGCTGCAAAAAAAATATTAAAAGAAATGGAGGAAAATTAAAATATGATTATCAAAACAGAAGAGGTAATGAAAAAATTTGAACAAGCAGGTGCTATCCAGAAAGGGCATTTTAAATTAACTTCGGGAGTTCACAGTGATACCTATATCCAATGTGCCCAAATTATGCAACATCCCGAATTTATGCATAATCTTTGCAGCGAACTGGGGAAGAAATTTAGAGGGGATGACATTGATGTAATAGTGGGACCGGCCATCGGAGGTATTATTATGTCTCATGTAATGGCGCGAGTATTAGGGCCCTGGGTGAGAGCAATTTTTACTGAAAGAGAAAATGGGAAGATGACCTTGCGACGTAGTTTTGAGATAAAAGAAGGGGAAAAAGTTTTGGTAGTAGAAGATGTTACTACCACCGGAAGTTCAGTAAGAGAAGTAATAGATATTGTAAAATCAAGACAGGGAAAAGTTGTAGGAGTAGGTGTATTAATTGATAGGAGTGGAGGAGAAGTAGATTTTGGAGTAAAGACTGAAAAACTCCTGACTGTAGATATAAAGACCTATCTTCCCGAGGAATGTCCTCTATGTAAAAAAGGGATTCCTGTAGTAAAACCGGGGAGTAGGGAGCTTTGAAAAGGGTAATAATTTAAAGAGATTAGATTAAATTTAAAAAATATTTTTTAAAAAAATTTGACAAGAATGAAATTTTAAGGTATTATACTTTCCAAATATACAAAAAAGAATAATTTAACGAGGAAAGTAAGCCATTATTTAAATTATAAAGAGAAAGATACATTTGGTGAAAGTATCTTAAAAAAAGATGACTGAAAAGAGAACCTCAATAACAATAGGTTGGTTACCTTTAAAAACTTTTAATGAGTGGGGTAAATGATTTATCCAATCCCAGGTGGTACCGCGAGATTTTATCTCGTCCTTTTATGATAATGAAGATTATCAAGGGGACGGGATTTTTTATTTTAAGAGGGAGATTATTATTTACTCAACCCGGGTGGCACCACGGGAAATTCTATTAATCTCGTCCCTTATGATAATTAACAAAAAAATTATTATAAGGGACGAGATTTTTTTATTTTCTAAACAGGGTAGGTGAATAAAAAATGCAAAAATTAAAAGTAAGCATTATTGGTTCAACCGGATATGCGGGGAAAGAATTAGTAAAAATATTAATACATCATAAAGAGGTAGAATTGGTTCACCTGGTTTCTTCCAGTTGTGCAGGAAAAAATATGGCAGAGATATTTCCTGATTTCTTGAATAAATTAGATAAAAAACTTGTAAGTTATAATTTAGATATAGTATCTCAAGATTCGGATATGGTATTTACTGCACTTCCCCATACGGTCTCTATGGAGATAACGCCTGCATTATTAGAAAAAGGTGTTAAAGTAGTTGATTTAAGCGCAGATTACCGTATAAAGGATTCTGCGGTATATCAGGAATGGTACAAGAAAGAGCTCAATCAAATGAGTAAGGAACTGTTACTTGAAGCAGTTTATGGTCTTCCGGAAATCTACCTGGATAAAATAAAAAATGCCTCATTGGTAGCTAACCCTGGATGTTATCCGACCAGCGTAATTTTAGGGATCGCCCCTTTATTAAAATATCACTTTGTAGAACCAGACGGGATTATTATTGATTCTAAATCCGGTACCAGTGGAGCGGGAAGGAAGTTGTCTTCAAGTCTTCAATTTGCAGAGTGTAATGAAAATTTTAAAGCTTATAATATTATCAAGCATAATCATATCCCGGAGATCGAACAGGAATTGTCTTCTATATATTTTAATGAAAATAACCATAAACAGAAGCAGCAAGAAACAGAGATAAAAGTCTCTTTTACTCCCCATCTTCTTCCGATTAACAGAGGCATTTTATCTACCTGTTATTTAGATTTAAGAGGTTCCAAAAAAGAAGAGGAGGTTTTGGAGATTTATCAAAAATATTATCAAAAAGCACCTTTTGTGCGGATCTTTAACCCCCCCAATTTTCCGGAGATAAAATTTGTAACAGGAACAAATTATTGTGATATTGGATTTGGAATAGATAAAAGAGTAGGGAAGATTAAAGTCATTTCGGTGATAGATAATTTACTTAAAGGGGCAGCGGGGCAAGCAGTGCAGAATATGAACATTATGTCTGGTTTCCCTGAGACCTGTGGGTTGGTATAAAATCAAAGCGAAAGGAGTTAATAATGATGAAAGATGTTTTAGATAAAGAAGATTTTCAGGTTGTTAAAGGAGGAATAACTTATCCTAAAGGTATAAAGGCATCCGGAGTAGCATGCGGGATAAGGTTCAATAAAAAGGATTTAGCCTTAATTTATTCGGAAAAAGTAGCTGATGCCCGGGGAACATTTACTACCAATAAATTTAAAGCTGCTCCCTTGGTGGTTACCGAGAAAAATTTATCTTTATCGGGAGGTAAGCTGCAAGCAGTGTTAATAAATAGCGGGATAGCTAATGCCTGTACCGGAGAGAAAGGCCTGCAAGATGCCTGGGATACAGTAAATTATATTTCGGAGGGATTAAAGATTAATCAGGAATATGTGGCGGTCACTTCTACCGGGAAAATTGGTGAATTCTTGCCCATGAAAAAAATAGGTGATGGCTTGAAAGAAGCAATTTCTAAACTGAGCGCTTCAGGAGGTACAGATGCGGCAGAAGCGATATTAACTACTGACAGAAAAAAGAAAGAAATCGCAGTTAATTTTAAATTAAATGGGCAAGAAGTAAGAATCGGAGGGATGGCTAAAGGCTCAGGGATGATTCATCCTAATATGGCGACTATGTTGGGATTTATTACCAGCGATATTTCCATTAAAGGAGAGTTGCTCCAAGAAGCTCTCCAAGAAGTAGTGGAAAAAACCTTCAATATGATTAGCGTGGATGGCGATACAAGCACTAATGATATGGTGTTAGTTATGGCTAATGGTCTGGCTGGCAATAAAATAGTTGATAAAAAAGATGCTGATTATTATAGATTTTTAAGTGCTTTACAACATGTTGCCAAATATTTAGCCAAGTGTATTGCCAAGGACGGAGAGGGAGCGACCAAGATGATTGAAGTAGAAGTTCAAAATGCAATATCTTTCGGGGAGGCCAGGAAAGTTGCTAAAGCGGTGATTAATTCCCCCCTGGTAAAGACAGCAATTTTTGGGAAAGACCCTAATTGGGGAAGGATTTTGGCGGCAGTGGGATACTCCGGTGCTGAAATAGAGCCAGATAAAGTTGACCTTTATTTAAAAGAGAAGATTGTAGAGAATGGTCAGCCTTTAGAATTTTCTCGACAAGAGATACATAAATACTTAGAGTCTTCTGATGAAATTAAAATTATAATTGACCTTAAGATGGGAGAAGTAAATGCAACTGCCTGGGGATGTGACTTAACTTATGATTATGTAAAGATAAATACTAAGTACAATTAGTAATTAAGTTACAAGTTTCAGGTTACAAGTTGCAAGTTTATAAAAAGTGTACAAATTAATATTAGCGTATATTGTATATATTGGAAAATTAGAGAAGTGTTATCAAATAGAAAACTGGTTAACCGGCTAACCGGAAAACTGGATAACTGATTAACTAATATAATTGGTAAATTGGTGAATCGGTAAATTGGTAAATTGAAGAAAAAGGAGTGTGATAAATGATGAAAAAAGAAATAGATAAACGGGGAGGAATTCTTTTAGAAGCCTTACCTTATATTAAAAAATTCTGGGATAAGATAGTGGTTATAAAATACGGTGGCAGTGCCATGAAGAATAAAACATTAGAAAAACAAATTATAAAAGACATTATTCTTCTGAAATATGTGGGGATGAAGCCGGTGATTATTCATGGCGGCGGACCGGAGATCTCTATAGAAATGGAAAAGAGGAACATGATTCCCCAATTTCTTAATGGATTAAGAGTAACCGATGAAGAGACGATGGAGATAACTGAAATGGTTTTAATCGGTAAGATTAATACTCGTTTGGTAGCAGAGATTAATCTTTATATTTCCGAAGGTCCGGGAAATGGAGTAAAGGGTATTGGTCTGAGTGGGGAAGATGCCCAGCTTTTAACAGTTAAGAAACACCGAATCCCGGAGTTAGGTTTGGTGGGAGAAGTAGAAAAAATTGATACTGAAATATTAACAATTTTACTGGAAAAAAATTATATCCCGGTAATTGCTACCGTTGGTGTGGATAAAGAAGGGATAAGATACAACATTAATGCTGATACTGTAGCAGGTCAGGTAGCCATTTCTCTACAAGCAGAGAAGTTGATATATTTGAGCGATGTAGATGGAATATTCAAGGATTTTAAAGACCCAACTTCCTTGATTAGCAGTTTACCCATTAATCAAGCTAAGGAATTAATTAAATCTGGACAGATTCAAAAGGGAATGATTCCCAAAGTAGATTCAGCGGTTCAAGCTTTAGAGGGGGGAGTCAATAAAGTGCATTTCTTAAATGGTAACCATGCTCATTCTATTTTATTAGAATTATTTACCGATAGTGGCATAGGAACAGAAATTATTTGCTGATGAGTATACTTTAAATAAAAATCGGAGTAGTTAATCATCCAAGTATATTAAATAAGGAGGAACAAAGTTTATGAAAACAAAAGAATTAATAGAAAAGGAAAAAAAATATTTATTTCAGACTTATAGCAGGCCAGCTATGGTATTAGACAAAGGTGAGGGAATGAAGGTATGGGACCTGGAAGGAAAGCAATATTACGATTTTATCGGTGGTATAGCAGTAAATGCCCTGGGATACAGCCATCCTAGATTAGTTCAGGCCATGAAGAAACAGGCAGAAAAATTAATTCATTGTTCTAATCTTTTTTATAGTGAACCACAGATAATTTTAGCTCAGATGTTGGTAGAGCTTTCTTATGGGGATAAAGTATTTTTTGGTAATAGTGGAGCAGAAGTAAATGAAGGTGCAATTAAATTAGCAGTTAAATATTTTAAGGAGCAAAACAAAGAAAAATATAAAATAATTTATATGAAAAATTCTTTTCACGGTAGGACGATTGCTACCTTGGCTGCTACCGGTCAATATAAATATCAGAAAGATTATCTTCCTCTTTTACCTAAATTTAAGGAGGCGATATTTAATGACCTTGAATCAGTAAAGGTAGCAGTTGATGAAGAAGTAGCGGCAGTACTTGTTGAGCCCATTCAAGGAGAAGGTGGTATAAAAATTGCTACTCAGGAATTTATAAAGGGATTAAGAGAATTATGTAATAAGGAAGGAATATTGCTAATCTTTGATGAGATTCAGTGCGGTTTGGGTCGAACCGGAAAGATGTTTGCATACCAACATTATGGTGTAGAGCCGGATATTTTAACTATTGCCAAATCTTTGGGAGGAGGAATACCTATCGGAGCATTAATTGCCAAAAATAACATAGCTTCTTCTTTTAAACCCGGTGATCACGGCACTACTTTTGGTGGTAATCCTGTGGCCTGTGCAGTGGCGATAGCTTTTTTAAAAGTTTTAGAAGAAGAAGGTTTAGTTGGGAAGTGTCAGAAAAAGGGAGAATATTTTAAAGACAAATTAAAAGATCTCAAAAAAAGGTATCCAGAGAAGATAGAAGAAGTAAGAGGTTTTGGCCTGATGGTGGGGATGGAATTAAAAAAAGAAGGCCAGGATATAGTAAAGAAATGCCTGGAAGAAGGAGTATTAATTAATTGTGCTGCTAAAAAAGTTTTACGTTTTCTCCCTCCGTTAATTGTAAAAGAAGAAGAGATAGATTATTTAATAGATATTTTAGATAAAGTATTTCAAGGGTAAACTTTTGTGCCTGGCACAAAAGTTTACCTAACTATATTAAAGGATATAAATTTCTGTTTTTAAAAAAATATAACAAAAAATAAAAAAGGAGTATTGGAAAATGAAAAAAATGAAAAAAGTAGTATTGGCTTATTCAGGAGGATTGGATACTTCAGTAGCCATTAAATGGTTAAAGGAGGGTTATTGTGATGAAGTAATTGCGGTGGCAGTTGACGTAGGACAGAATAGTGATTTAGAATATGTAAAAGAAAAAGCTCTTAAAATTGGAGCGAGTAAATCTTACGTTATTGATGCCAAAGAAGAATTTGCAAAGGAATATGTTCTACCGGGGCTGCAAGCAGGTGCGGTTTATGAGTCAAATTACCCTTTAGCTACAGCTTATTCCCGACCTTTAATCTCCAAAATTATGGTTGAGATTGCCGAGAAAGAACAGGCGGAAGCTATTGTTCATGGCTGTACCGGTAAAGGTAATGATCAAGTAAGATTTGAAGTATCTATCGCTGCTTTAAACCCAAAATTGCAGGTAATTGCTCCGGCTCGAGAATGGGGGTTTACCCGGGAAGAAGAAATTGAATATGCCAAAAAATATAATATTCCTGTTCCCGTAGATGTGGAAAATCCCTACAGTGTGGATCAGAATTTATGGGGAAGGTCTATTGAATGCGGCGTATTGGAAGACCCTTGGGTAGAGCCGCCGGAAGAAGGAGTTTACGAATGGACGGTAAGCTCAGAGAAGTCTCCTGATAAACCAACTTATCTGGAGATATATTTTAAAAAGGGAGTGCCGCAGAGTATAAATGGAGAGAAGATGTCTCTGGTGAATTTAATTTTGAGTTTAAATAAAATTGGAGGAGAAAATGGAGTAGGCAGAGTAGATATGGTAGAGAATAGACTGGTAGGAATTAAATCTCGAGAAATCTATGAATGTCCGGGGGCTACTATCTTGTTAAAAGCATATCAGGCCCTGGAAGGTTTGGTTTATCCTCGAGAATTATTTCATTTTAAACAGATTATTTCTCAAAAATATTCTGAATTAACCTACTATGGTCTATGGTTTTCTGCCCTAAAAGAGGCCTTGGATGGTTTTGTAAAAGTAATTAAAGATAAGGTAAACGGGACCATAAAAGTAAAATTATTCAAAGGTAATTGTGTAGTAGTAGGAAGAAAATCTAAAAATTCTCTGTATGATTTTAATTTGGCTACTTATGACCAGGGTGATACCTTCAATCAAGATTTTGCTAAAGGATTTATAGAACTTTGGGGCCTGCCTACTAAAGTATATTCTTCGGTGAGCAGGAAAAATAAATAGCGTAGAGCGTTAAGCGTATAGAAATACAGTGATTAGTAACATGTAATTAGTAATAAGTTTCAGGTTGTAAGTTACGAGTTTACAAAGAAAAAAGTAGGGGCGTATTGCAATACGCCCTTGAATTCAATCTGTGTAATCAATTGTTATATCAGGAGGAAGATAATGGAAAAACTATGGGGTGGAAGGTTTAAAAAGAATATAAATAAAGAGATGGAAGAATTTATTTCCTCCCTCTCTTTTGATAAAAAATTAGTAAAATACGATCTCTTAGGGAGTATTGCCCACGCTCAGATGTTAGGGAAATGTAAAATTATCATTAAAGAAGAAAAAGATAAAATTGTTGAGGGACTAAAGCAAATCCTTAAAGAAGTGCAAGAGAACAAATTAGAAATTGCTGCTGGGGAAGCAGAAGATATTCATTCCTGGGTAGAGAATAAGTTAAAAGAAAAGATAGGGGCTGTGGCTGGGAAATTACACACTGCTCGAAGCAGAAATGATCAGATAGCTCTTGATGAGCGGATGTATTTAAAAGAAGAAGATCTAAAAACCCAGGATTTACTCAAAGACTTACAGAAATCACTTTTGTCATCTGCTCAGAAAAATTTAGGGATAATTATGCCCGGATATACCCACCTTCAACATGCACAGCCTATTCTTTTTTCTCATCACTTGGTTGCTTATTTTTATGTGTTTGAACGGGATAAGGGAAGGATGCAAGATTTATATAAAAGGATAGATGTTTTACCTCTGGGCTCTGCTGCTTTAGCAGGTACTTCTTTCCCTATTGATAGAGAATTTGTTGCTTCACAACTTGGTTTTAGTGGAATTTCGGAAAATAGTCTTGATGCAGTAAGTGATAGAGATTTTATTTTAGAATTTTTATCAGCATCGGCTATTTTAATGATGCATTTAAGCCGTTTAAGTGAAGAAATCATATTATGGTCTTCTAAAGAATTTAATTTTATTGAATTGGATGATTCCTTCTGTACCGGAAGCAGTATTATGCCTCAGAAGAAAAATCCTGATGCTGCAGAATTAATCAGAGGAAAAACCGGGCGGATCTATGGAAATTTAATAAATCTTCTAACTATGATAAAAGCCTTACCCCTGGCTTACAACCATGATATGCAGGAAGATAAAGAACCTTTATTTGATACCGTATCTACTTTAAATACGTCTTTATTCTTAATGAGCAAGATGATAGAGACTATGCAGATTAATAAAGAAAAGATGGAGAAGGGTACCAAGGGAGATTTTTCTACTGCTACCGAATTGGCAGATTATTTAGTGAAAAAAGGTTTGTCTTTTAGAGAAGCCCATAAATTAGTAGGGAACATCGTTATTTATTGTTTGGAAAATAAAAAAATATTGGAAGATTTAACTCTTTCAGAATTGAATTCATTCCATGGAGACTTTAATAAAGACACTTTGAAAATTTTAAAACCTGTGTCTGCTGTTGAGGCCAGGGATTCTTATGGCGGAACTTGTTTAAAAATGGTAGAGGAGTCTATCCAAAAGGCAAAGCAGGTATTAGAAGAAAATAATAATTAATTAATTATACTTAATCAAACATTGGGTTTCCATTCTTATTATTCCGAAGGAATTTTATTTTTAATATCCTCCCTTTGTCATTCCTTCGAAAGAGGGAATCCAGCATGTTTCCTCATTTTTCCTTATCAAAAAGAACAACTAAAACAAGGCTTACAGAAGATATCAAAAAAAATATAAAAATATTTTCCAAAAAATAGGAATTTTTCAAATAAATATAGTATATTATAATAAATAAGCTCAATTAATTATTTATTATTTTAAAAGTGTTTTAAGTGTATAAGGGGTATAGGATGAGAGAAATTAAAGCTAATCAAATTAAAGATAAAGTGAAGGAGCTATTTCTTAAAGCTAATTATCATATGAATCAAGACCTTATGATTCGACTCCAAGAAGCCTTAGAGCAGGAGACCTCCCCAATAGGAAAATTTATTCTGGGTATGATTATAGAAAATAATCAGATTGCCTCAAGAGAAGAGGTGCCTATCTGTCAGGATACTGGGTTGGCAGTAGTGTTTGTAGAAGTAGGTCAGGAAGTTTATCTTGCAGATGGTGACTTTACCGAAGCAATAAACCAGGGGGTTAAAGAAGCCTACCAGGAAGGGTATCTTAGAAAATCTGTGGTGGATGACCCGGTTTTTGAACGGAAAAATACCAAAACCAACACTCCAGCGATTATCTATACTGATATAATTCCCGGAGATAAGATAAAATTTTCAGTAATGCCCAAAGGTTTTGGTAGTGAAAATATGAGCGCCATAGTCATGTTAAAACCAGCTGATGGAGAGAAAGGAATTGTGGATTTTGTGGTAGAAACGGTAAAGAAAGCAGGTCCCAACCCTTGTCCTTCAACTATAATCGGGGTAGGCATCGGAGGTACTATTGATAAAGCTATGGTAATAGCTAAAAAGGCAATTGTTCGTAAAATCAATCAACCTAATAAAAATCCAAAGTTCGCTGCTTTAGAAAAAGAAATTTTAACTAAAATAAATAATTTGGGTATCGGTCCGGCGGGCTTAGGAGGTAATATTACAAGTTTGGCGGTGCATATAGATTACCTGCCTACCCATATAGCCGGACTCCCGGTAGCGGTAAATGTGTGCTGTCATGCCGCTCGGCATGCCGAAGGAATAATATAAAAAATAAATATTTTAAACCAGGAAGAAAATCTATGAAAGAAGTAATAAAAATAACCACCCCTTTAGATGAAGAAAAAGTTATCCAATTAAAAGCCGGGAATTTTGTAAATATTACTGGAAATATTTATGCTGCCAGGGATGCTGCCCATAAAAGATTATTTGAATTAATTGAAAAAGGGAAGAGACTTCCTATAGATCTAAAAGGACAAATTATTTTTTATGCCGGTCCAACTCCTACTAAACCGGGGCATTCTTGCGGCTCTGTCGGTCCTACTACCAGTTATCGAATGGACCCCTATACTCCCCCTTTATTAGAAAAAGGACTTAAAGGTATGATTGGCAAAGGGTTTCGCTCTAAAGAAGTAATTGATAGTATGAAAAAGAATAAAGCGCTATATTTTGCAGCAGTAGGAGGGGCTGCAGCTTTAATTGCTCGAAGTGTGAAAAAGTCTGAAATAATAGCCTATAAAGATTTAGGGGCAGAAGCTATTTATCGATTTTACGTAGAAGATTTTCCTGCAATAGTGGTGGTAGATTCAGCAGGAAATAATTTATATGAAACAGAACCACCAAAATATAAAAAATAATTAAATAAATTTAACTAAAAAAGGAGATTTTAAAATGAATATTTATGAAGAGTCCTTAAAGCTGCACGAAGAAAACAGAGGAAAGATTGAAGTAATAAGTAAGACTGAAGTAAAAGATATGCACGATTTAGCTCTAGTCTATACTCCGGGTGTAGCTGAACCCTGTAGAAAGATTCACCAGGATACCTCTTTAGTTTATAAATATACTAACAAAGGGAACATGGTCGCAGTGGTAAGTGATGGTACTGCAGTTTTAGGTCTGGGAGATATTGGTCCGGAAGCTGCTCTCCCGGTAATGGAAGGTAAGGCCGTCCTCTTTAAGCACTTTGCCGGTGTAGATGCCTTTCCTATCTGTCTGGCTACCAAAGACCCGGATAAGATTGTGGAAGCTGTAACTTTAATAGCTCCCAGTTTTGGAGGAATCAACTTAGAAGATATAAGTGCACCCCGTTGTTTTGAAATAGAAGAAAGACTTAAAAAGATACTTGATATCCCGGTATTTCATGATGACCAACACGGCACTGCAATTGTAGTATTGTCCGGCCTGATTAATGCTTTAAAAGTAGTAAACAAAGATTTAGATAAGATAAAGGTGGTAGTAAACGGAGCAGGAGCCTCAGCCATAGCAGTATTAAAATTTATTATGTCTGCAGGAGTCAAACATGCCATCCTTTGTGATTCAAAAGGCATCATCTATGAGGGCAGAAAAGAAAATATGAATCCCGTAAAAGAAGCCATGTCAAAAGTCACCAACGGTGAAAAAATAAAAGGGACTCTAGCGGATGCCATAAAAGGAGCGGATGTATTCTTAGGTCTATCAGTAGCAGGAGCCCTAAAACCGGAGATGGTAAAGACTATGGCTTCTGATTCCATTATCTTTGCCATGGCCAACCCCACTCCCGAGATTATGCCCGATGTAGCTAAAAAAGCAGGAGCCCGCATTGTGTGTACCGGCAGATCTGACTTTCCCAACCAGGTTAACAATTGCCTTGGTTTTCCTGCCATCTTTAAAGGAGCCCTAAAAGTAAGAGCCAGCCAGATAAACGAAGAGATGAAATTGGCAGCTGCCTATGCCCTGGCTTCCCTAATCTCAGAGGATGAATTAAGCGATGATAATGTTATCGCTAATGCCTTCGATCCCCGAGTGGTAGAGCGGGAGTCAGAAGCAGTAGCCCAGGCGGCTATCGAGAGCGGGGTAGCCAGAATATAATATAAATAGAAAATATTATATAGAATAAGTGATTATTTGAATAGAGGCAAAAAGATGAAATTAAAATATGGTAAAGAGGAAATTCGATTACCAATTGAAAATAAAAATATAATAAAAATACTAAATTTAAAAAAACAAAAAGCTCTGTTAAATCCGGAAAATAAATTAAAAGAACTTATGAAAAATCCCATAAACAGTTCTTCTTTAAAAGATTTAGTGAACCGCAAAAAAGCCCAGAAGATTTTAATCGTGGTCAACGATATCACTAGGCCTACGCCCTATGAAGTAGTTTTACCTCCTTTATTAGATGAATTACATCAAATAGGCATAAAAAAAGAAAATATAACTTTTATGGTGGCTACCGGAATACACCGCAGCAACTCCCCAGAAGAAATAAAGGAAATATTTGGGGAAGATATTTTTTCTACTTATAAATTTATTAATCATAACTGTGATGACCACAACTTAAAAGATTTGGGTAATTTAAAAAGCGGTAATAAGCTCTGGGTTGACCCGATGGTCTCGGATATAGATTTTATCATTACTACCGGGGTAATAGTCCCTCACTATTTTGCCGGTTTTTCCGGAGGAAGAAAATCCATCCTTCCTGGTATTTGCGGGAGAAAGACTATTGAATCTAATCATGCTCAGATGGTTCATCTTAATGCTCGAGCCGGAAATCTTAAAGGCAATCCTGTTCACCAGGAGATGCAGGAAGCTGCAGAGAAAGTTGGAGTTGATTTTAATATCAATGTAGTTATTGATAAAAACCACAAAATAGTAGAAATTGTAGCAGGAGAATTATTAACTTCATGGCTGCAGGGAGTAGAGGTATGCAAGCAAATATACATCTGTCCTATTGAAAAAAAGGCAGATGTTGTAATTGCCAGTACTGGCGGCTATCCTAAAGATATTAATGTTTATCAGGCTCAGAAAGCCTTAAATAATGCCTACCAGGCGGTAAAACCAGGAGGGACTATCATACTACTTGCTGAATGTAGCGAGGGTTATGGAGAACCTACTTTTGAAAAATGGATAGAAGAAGCAAATACCCCCGATGATATAATTGAACGTTTAAAAAAGAAATTTGTTTTAGGTGGGCACAAAGCCTATACTATAGCTAAATTAACAAAAGAAGTAGAAGTGATATTAATTTCTTCTTTGCCTCAAGATAAAGTTCGTAAATTATATTTTATCCCCATGGAGAATATTTCACAAGCCACAGAATATGTTAAAGAAAAGTATGGCGAAGATTTTCAGGCCTATATTCTTCCTTCGGGGAATACAGTTGTCCCTCAATTAGTTTAAAAGTTTTAGAATTAAATAATATGAATTCATATTAAATTATTTAAGAAAATACTTTTAAAGAAAGAGAGAATTAAATTTTAAATGCATCCTTTACATCAGATATTAGCTCGTGCTGCTGGTCGAGAAAAAGTTAAACCTGGTGAATTTATTGTAGCCAAAGTAGATTTGGCAGAGATAAATGATTTGTATTTACAGGTGCTATTATCTTTTAAAGAGATGGGAGGGGATAAAGTTTGGGACCCTCAAAAAATAACTTTTGTTATGGACCATTACGCCCCTGCTCCTACCATTAAAGCCGCGGAAAACCAAAAGAAAATGCGGGAATTCGCCAAAGAGCAAGGCATAAAACAGTTCTTTGATATTAACCGAGGAGTATGTCATCAGGTGATGCCAGAAGAAGGCTTGGTCTGGCCGGGGATGATGTTGGTGGCAACTGATTCTCACACCACGACCCACGGAGCTTTTGGTGCTTTTTCTACCGGAATAGGAGCAACTGATATGGCAGCAGTATTACTTACCGGAGAGATATGGCTAAGAGTTCCAGAAATCATTAAAATTAATGTAGAAGGAAAAATAAGAAAAGGGATAATGGCAAAAGATATTATCCTTTATATTATTTCCCAATTAGGAACAGATATAGCTTTATATAAAGCCATAGAGTTTGACGGAGAAGTAGTAAAAGATCTGTCTTTAGATGAAAGATTGGTTCTTTGTAATATGTCCGTGGAAATGGGGGCAAAAGCTACTTATATTAGGCCGGATGAAAAAGTAATGGAATATATTTCACATACCAATTCAGAAAAATACAAAGAATTTAAATCTGTAAAAAGAACAAATAATATAAATAGCGAAGTATACGAATCTGTTTATAATTTTGACATTTCCGATCTCGAACCACAGATAGCTCTTCCTAATAGAGTAGATAAAGTAGTTCCTGTTTCCCAAATGATAGAAGAACCCATTCATCAAGCTTTCATTGGCACTTGTACCGGAGGAAGAATTAACGATATTAAAATAGCCGCAGAAATTATAAAGGGAAAGAAAATAGCTCCCTGGGTAAGATTACTTGTTATACCCGCTTCCAGCCAAATATTAAAAAAATGTATTGAGTTGGGTTATATTCAAATCCTGTTAGATTCAGGGGCAACTTTGGCTACCCCTTCTTGTGGTCCTTGTTTAGGTGCTCACGAGGGAGTTTTAGCTCCGGGAGAAAATTGTATTTCTACTTCCAGCAGAAATTTTCCCGGAAGGATGGGGAGCACAGATGCAAAAATATTCTTGTCTTCTCCAGCCACTGTAGCTGCATCGGCTTTAAAAGGGTCAATAGCAGATCCCCGGGAATTTTTCTAATCTGTTAGAAAAGGAAATATTTCATATGTTTAAATCTATAATAACTGGAAAAGCCTTTAAACTGGGAGATGATATTGATACAGATCAAATTTATCCTGGTAGATATCTTCATCTTACTTCTCCTGAGGAGATGGCTGTACATGTCATGGAGGATGCTGTACCGAATTTTTATAAAAAGATAGAATGGGAAGATTGGATAATAGTTGCTGGGAAAAATTTTGGCTGCGGTTCCAGCAGAGAACATGCTCCCAGGGCTATTTTATGTGCCGGAATTAAGGCGTTGGTAGCAGAATCTTTTGGACGCATTTTTTATCGTAATGCCATAAATGTTGGCCTCCCAGTTTTAAAATACCCAGAGATAATTAAAGAAGTTCATCAAAACGATTCTATAGAAATAAATCTTAAAGATGGTTTAATTACTCTATATGATCCGGAGAGAAAAATATCAATTGAAAAATATCCTACTCAACTTTTAAATATTTTAAAAAGCGGAGGACTAATTTCTTATTTAAAGAAATATGGAAAATATTCTTATTAAAAATATGTTTAACTCACATTTATATTAGTAAAACCATAATTTATTGTAAAAAAATTTTAGTAATGGGGGTTGATTTTGATGTCTTATTCAATAGCATTTATTGCTCCTTACAAAAAAATGGGAGAATTGTTCTCTGAAATTTGCCAAGAATTTAATAAAAAAATAATAATAAAAATCGGAGACCTTGAAGAGGGAGCACGTCAAGCAGTTGAATTAGAAGAGCAGGGGGTGATTGATGTTGTAATAAGTAGAGGGGGAACCGCAATTGCCATTAAGAAAAAAGTAACGAATCTTCCTGTGGTTGAAGTTCAGATTAGCGGATTTGATTTGTATTCGAGTTCTTCAGCAAGCTCGACAGGAAACCAGTAGAGTTGCTGTGGTAGGGTTTTATCCTTTAATTCATAAAAAAATAATTTCAAATTTTTATAAATAATTTAAATCTAATATGGGGGGTTTTAGTATTGAAAAATTCATTAATTGAAGGTTTAGGTTTTGGAAAAATTAAAAGAATTGTAATTGCAAAAATAAAGATTGGAGTTGACCTTTTAGAAGCAATTGAAGAAGTTATTAAAAAGACGGGAATTAAAAAAGGAATATTTATTGGCGGTGTAGGAGCCTTAGAAAAAGCCATTTTTAGAAATTTGTTTGAGTTTCCTAAGTTTTATCCAATACGTCCAGAGAATAGAATTTATTTAAAAGTGGAAAAACCTATGGAACTCGTTTCTTTAACCGGGCATATATCTCCTAAAAAAGATGGTACGCCGTATATTCATCCTCACTTTTCTGCATCAATGGTTGAAGGGAAAACTGTAATTACTATGGGAGGACATTTAACAAAAGGTACTATTACTAATGTAAAAGTAGCTGTTACTATAGCAGAATTGGAAGGAATCCAAATGAGAACAAGAATTGGGAAATTATTAAAGGCTGATGAACTGCAAATTATATCTTAAGTAACTTGTTATTTGTATGAAACCTTAAACCAAGGTTGTTAGCTAAAAATCAAAACTGCACTAAATTAAGCTCACTATTTTTAACTTTTTGACTACCTAAAAACTTATCTTTATGCCAGAATCGGACTTCAGATATGCCAGATTCTTTATCTGGGCTAATCCGAAGTTGGATGCTCTCGTGTAGTGGAGCTTTGGGTACTTTTAATTCGAATTTGTTTATAGAAACTTTGCGATAAGAATCTACCATTCTCTCTACTCTTAAACAGAAGATATCCTTGCTTGATAAAAATGGCGGCCTTATCCTAAATTCTCTAAAGAGAGATCTTTTCTCTCTTAATGCTCTTTGAAATCTGATATAAGGAATCTCCCCGGTGGTAGAATGAACTATCCGGTAATTATATCTTTGGAGAAGGTAATTCAAGATTAATTGGCCCTTTTTAATATCCCTAACATTCTCTCTATAACAGGTCCTGACCAATCGGTCCTGAATCCACCTATAGGGTCTTTCAATTTTACCCTTGGCCTGTGGAGATAGAGCATAGGTTACCTTTACCCTACAGTTATCTAAAACCTGTTTCCACTGCGGATTAGCCTCATCGGTAAGCTTGTAATGGTTTCGCCAGAAGGAATCTCTACCTTGTACAAACCTAAAGATTGAATGACTATCTACATAATAGGCCAGAGGGAATCCATATTTTAATAAAACTGCCTCTAAGGCCAGGATATGTTCCCAGGTGGTCTCTCTTTCTACCAGAACAGCATACAAGATCAACCTGCTGTAATCTCATCTATTGAGGTAATCAGGTACCATTTTCTGTCAGCATAAGGGGCAAACAGACGATGAGAGCAATCATGTTGAATAAGTTCCCCCGGTAATTAGTTATTACCTCTCTATCATGGGCTTTTCTCTTCGGCCTTAAAAAGTAAAAATTATTTCTCTTGGCTCGGTCGATTATGGTAGGCAAAGATACCTTCTGGCTATATTTTTGTTCTAAAAGATCTTTTATGTAACTGTAGTTGTAATACTTAATCGGTACTTCTTTTGCTTTAATTAAATCTTTTTCGATCTTTAGTTCTTTTACAATATTTTTCTCGATATCTTTTGAAATTTTTCGAGTAGGTGTTCTACGAGAATATGAAATAGAGAAATTTTCCGGATCAGCTTTTAATCGTTTTACTAAAGCAAAAAATCTTGTTTTCTTAATACCTAAAATTTCTTGGATGTATTTTCTTGCTATTTTCTTTTGTAGATAACGGGTAATTAGTTCTTTAATTTGATAATCGGTAAACTTTTTGTGTAGCTGCTTCATAATATAGGACCTCACTTTTTTAATCCTATATTATTACAGTTTTAGTTTGTTTTTAAGAGTTCACTTTTAATTCTTAAATGACAAATTTTTAAAAAATAGTGTTAGCTAAAAGTTAAAAGTGGACTATTTAAAAGTTAAAACTGGACTAAATTAAGGTCAGAATTTCTAACTTTTCGATTACCTAAAAATTCATCTCTATACCAGAATCTTACTTCAGATAAGCCGGATTCTCTATCTGGTATTATACGAAGTTGTATTCTCTCGTATAGTGGTGCACCAGTTTTCTCTTTAAGTTTTAGTTATAGATTATATCTTTTTACTATTTCGGGTTAGTCCACTTTTATCTTTTAAATCATTAAAAAACAGTCCGCTTTTATTTTTTAAATGACATTTTTAAAAAATATTTGACAAACAATGATTTAATGCATAGAATAAATCATGGTCTGACAAGCATACTTACCGACCTATAATAAATTTTTTAATCGGATTTAGATATTTTAAAAAAATAATAAGGTGACAAAGTGTGAAAGAATGAAAATTACTCCAATCAAAAGACACAATTTACCCGACGAAATCATTAAGCAAATTCAAAAAGTAATTATTGATGGTAATCTAAAAGCGGGAGATAAATTACCACCAGAAAGAGAATTAGCCAGAAATTTTCAAGTGGGAAGGACTACAATTAGAGAGGCTTTGAAAGCTCTAAGCTTTGCAAAAATTATTATTCGCACAAAAGAAGGCACTATTGTTAATAAAAATGTACTTGATAAACTTTCTGGTGCCCTTAATGAAAAATTAATTGCTAAATATATAGATTTAGAAGATTTAATTGAAACACGTAAATTAATAGAAGTAAAGAATGCGTGCTTAGCCGCTCAAAGAGCGACAAAAGAAGATATTGATATTCTTCGAAAAAATTTATCAAAGATGAAAAAATTTACATCTAATAATGATACTATCAATTTTATCAAGACAAATGTGGAATTTCATCAAACAATAGCAGAAATTGGCCAGAATCATGTTTTGTATGAGATTTTCATCATTGTGAAAAATCTTCTTACAGAATCTCAAGAGGCGATAATAAAATTTCCAGGAATAATGGAACACTCACTTCAAGATCACGAAGAAATATATCAAGCTATCAAAGAAGGAAGGGTATACGATGCAGAACAGGCCATGCTCAACCATTTGGAGCATGTTGGGAAAACTTTACAAAGTATAGAAAAAGAGGAATAAATAATTTTTTTATTATAAATGGTCTGACAAGCATACTTACCGACCTATAATAAATTTTTTAATCGGATTTAGATATTTAAAAAAAATTAGTAAGATGATAAAAAATGTAGAAGGGAGGTGAAGAAAATAGTGAAATTTAAAGTAGCTGTAACGGACTATGTATTTCCTGATTTAGAAACAGAAAGAAAAGAGTTAAAAAAAATTGGAGCAGATTTAATTGAGAGTACAGGAAGTGATGAAGAAAGTATTATTGAAGCTGCCAAAGATGCCGACGCAATATTAAACTGTTACGCAGA
>Ga0265595_1000563_pt1 | contig 32808 bp, 33 predicted proteins | sample saktaG_15_FD_190148 | JGI IMG/M metagenome (GOLD analysis project Ga0265595, IMG submission 190148) | Saline water microbial communities from Sakinaw Lake, British Columbia, Canada - sak_2013_06_06_50m | ecosystem: Environmental > Aquatic > Non-marine Saline and Alkaline > Saline ...
GATTATATTGTTGCATGTTTTGATACAAAAATGCCGACGTTTCGCCACGAAATGTTTAAAGATTATAAAGCCCAGAGGCCGGTAACGCCATCAGGAATTGTTTCTCAAATACCAATTACCAAGGAAGTGTTGGAAGTATTCAAGATTCCTGTTTTTGCGAAAGAAGGAGTTGAGGCAGATGATTTAATAGCCACAATTTGCGATAAAGTAGCAGTACCCCGAGCACTGTCAGCTGACAGTGCTCGGGGTACTGCTAAAGCTGTTGAAGTGTTTATTGTTTCTGGCGATTTAGACAACACACAGTTAGTTAATGAAAATATAAAAGTGTATACTTTGGGTAAGGGCATTAAAGATACTGTAATTTATGATATAAATAAGGTGAGGGAGAGATTTGGCGTAGAGCCAGAGCAAATGGTGGATTTTAAAGCTTTAACAGGCGACGCTTCAGACAATATTCCGGGAGTTGAGGGCATAGGCAAAAAAACAGCTGCAGAAATAATACAAAAATATGGAGGTATAAAAAATCTTTATAGCGAGCTTTCAACAGACACGGCTGTTTTAAAGCCGAAGGTGAGAGAGGCGCTGAAAAAAAATAAAGAGTCCGCCTTAATGTCCCGTGACTTGGCGCAAATGAAAAACGACGTTGATATAGATTTTAAAATTGACGACTGCAAGTTTGGAAATTTTGATCGAAACACGGTTAAAGAAATATTTAGAAAACTAGAATTTAATTCGTTGGTTAGCAGAATCCCGTCGCTTAAAAATTAACAGGTTACGAATTCACACGAATTCATGACGAATCTTCGCGAATTCACAAATATTAATTCGTGATTAGTGAAAATTCGTTGAATATTTGTGAGTATTCGTTATTAAAGAAATGGCTAAGTTCGCAACAAAAATTATTATTCCTATAATTTTGGTGGGCATTTTCGCTATAGTCGTTTTTATTGCCGTAGGTCCACAAGAGCTGGGGCCAGAGTTTTATATTGTAGTTTTATTTTTCGCCATTTATGTGTTTTTTTTCGGTCTTGCTGTGGGCGAGAACCTCTCCTCTCCTATGAAAAAATTGTTAGATAGAGCAGCGGACTTAAGCAAGGGAAATTTATCTGGCAGAGTTTATTTAGAAACCAAAGATGAATTTTCGGAGCTTGCCAACACTTTTAACAAAATAGCCGAAGAGCTTGAAGCTAATCAGGAGCAGGAATCAAACACAGAAAAATCTGTTGGCATAAAGGTGCAGGCCAGAACCCAAGAATTAGAGGAAACCATAAATGCCCTAGAGCAGAAAGTAAAAAATCGTACCATAGAGCTTGAAAGATTAATTGAAGAGTCTGGCAGGCTTCAAGGGGATGTAAAAAACAAGGGTGTTGAGGCAAAACAGCTAAGGCAGGAGTTAGATGATTTAAAACAGAGAGTTGGTAGATATACTAAGCCTAAAAAAGAAGTGTAAATAATGCCAGAATTACCAGAAGTACAAACAACAGTAAATTATCTAAACCGAGCACATATTTTATGTGCTCGGTTTGTTGATGTTTGGTCTGACTGGGAAAAAACCATTAAGAAGCCTAAATATTTTAGCCAGTTTAAGAAAGACATAAAGAATAAAAAAATAAAAAGAATTTGGCGTCGTGCAAAAAACGTGATTTTTGATCTATCTGATAGGTATTCTCTTTTGGTGCACCAGAAGATGACGGGTCATTTATTGGTAGGCAACTGGCAACTGGCTTCTGGCCACTGGCTGCCAGTAGATAAAAAAAGCGCGCTGAACGATCCCTATAATAGGTTTTTGCATTTGATTTTCTTTTTAGACAACGGCAAGATGCTTGCTTTATCAGATGCAAGAAAATTTGCCAAAGTTGAATTATGGAAGGCAGATGAGTTGTTAAATTCAAAAGAATTTAAAAAAATAGGGCCGGAGCCCTTGGATAAAAGTTTTACATTCGAAAAGTTTAAAAAAGCCCTAGACGGTAAAAAGGTCAAAATAAAGCAAGTTTTAATGAATCCAGAAATAATTGCAGGCATTGGGAATATTTATGCTTCGGAGATTTTATGGCACTCAAAAATACATCCGGAGAAAAATGTTGCAAAGCTAAGCTCAAAAGAGTTAAAATTGCTTTACCAAAACATTAAAAAAGTTTTAAGTTTGGCGGTTAAGCTGGGCGGAGAAAGTTTTTCAGATTACAGAAAACCCGATGGCACCAAGGGAGATTTTGACACAGAAAGAAAAGCGTATAAAAGAGAGGGACAAAAATGTAGCAGATGCGGGACAAAAATAAAAAGAATTAAAGTCGGGCAGCGCAGCGCCTTCTTTTGCCCGCATTGCCAAAAAATTTAATGATTTATTTTATCTACGGAGAAGATTCATATAGGTCAAAGAGAAAGCTGGAAGAGATAATTGAGGGATACAAAAAAGTCCATAAATCCGGGCTGAATTTAATTTACGCCGACGCCAAAGAAAGCAGTTTTAAAGATTTTTACAACCAGCTTAAAATAAGTTCAATGTTTGCTGAAAAGAAGCTGGTTGTTCTAAGGAATGTTTTTGGTGATGCTAAGTTTCAAGAAGACTTTTTAGAAAATGCCAAAAGTTTGGAAGACGTGAAAGATATTATCGTTGTTTATGAGGACTGCGCTCCGGATGAAAGAATCAAGTTTTTTAAAACTTTACAGAAAATAGTGAAATGTCAAAAATTCAGTTTTTTACAACCCGCGCCTCTTAAGAAATGGGCGTTGCAAGAAATTACCGCAAAGGGTGCAAAAATAACTCCCGACGGATTGGATTTGCTGATAAGTTTTGTAAAAAACGATTTATGGAGAATGGCAGCAGAAATAAATAAATTATCAAACTACAAAATGGGGGATGTTATAAGAAGAGAAGATGTAGAGTTGCTGGTGAGGCCGGACATTGAAAGCGATATTTTTAAAACAATTGACGCGTTAGCTTCAAAAAACAAAAAACAGGCATTGTCTTTGTTGCATAAGCACCTTGAGAATGGAGATGCACCATTGTATATGCTTTCTATGATTGCTTATCAATTTAGAAATCTTTTGGCGATAAAAGAATTGCAAGGCATAAACACGCCCTATAACCTTGTGATTAAAAAAAGCGGGCTACACCCGTTCGTTGTGCAGAAGAGTTATTCTTTGTGCCAGCAATTTTCAATGCCAGAATTAAAAAAAATCTACCTGAAGATTTTTCAAATAGATTCGGATATTAAAACAGGAAAGATTGAGCCTGAGACAGCTCTAGACTTATTGTTGTCGGAGATTTAGATGCTTTAAACAAAAAAGCTAGGTCAAGCCTAGTTTTTTTTGTCTATCATTTTTGTCAGTCGGGACTTTCTTCTCGAGGCATTATTTTTTTTAATCACTCCTACTTTGGCTGCTTTATCTAGCGCAGCATAAATATCTGGCAGAAGTTTTTTTGCCGATTCTGTTTTCTTTTCCAAAACCAAAGCGCGAGCTTCTTTCACGAGCTTTTTTATTTTATCTTTATAGACACTATTCCGCTCGCTTCTCTTTGCAGATTGCCTAATAGCTTTTTTCGCCGATTCTGTTATTGCCATTTTGGATAACGAATAATCACGAATGTTTAACGAATTTTCACCAATTACGAATAACATTTGTGAATTCGTGGAAATTCGTAAGCAATTCACATTAATTCGTATATGAAAACAATATCACATAGTTACTATCTTTGCAATAGCGTTCTCTTGTGTTATAGTATTATACTGTAGCACCTTGTAATGTTCGCCCCCAAACAAACCGTCCCCAACAAACAGAGAACAGGAGATAGTCATGAAAATCAGGAACATCCTTTTGGTCTACCCCGAGTTTCTGGAAACATTCTGGGGCTTCAAGTACCTCCTGAAGTTCGTCGGCAAAAAAGCAGCCTACCCTCCGCTGGGGCTGCTTACAGTGGCCGCTATGCTACCCAAAGCATGGCCGAAGAGGTTAGCGGACTTGAACGTCCGCAAGCTCACCGACAAAGACATCGCGTGGGCAGACTACGTCTTCATCAGCGCGATGACGACACAGAGGGACTCTGCCGAAGAAGTCATTGCCCGCTGTGAGAAGCTGGGCAAGCCGGTAGTTCTCGGAGGGCCGATCCTTGAGGCCGGCTACGATGGATTCCCGGATGTAAGCCACTTCTTCGCGGGAGAAGCGGAAGACACGTTGCAGAGATTTTTGGAAGACTTAGCAGCGGGGAGAACGCCAGAGAGGATCTATTCATCCCCGCCCAAGAGTTTTCCAGGTCTCGCTGCAACTCCAATTCCCATGTGGGAATTGATTGATCCCAGATACGCGTCCATGCTCGTGCAGTGGAGCAGAGGCTGCCCCTACAGGTGCACCTTCTGCAGCATAGCAGAGCTCAATGGGCGCGTTCCGCGCACAAAAACGCCGGAGCAATTTTTGTGCGAGCTCGATGCGCTGTATCAAGCCGGATACCGCGGACCCATCTTCATCGCCGACGACAACTTCATCGGCAATAAGAAAAGGGTGAAAGAAATGTTGCACCTGCTAGTCAGGTGGCAGCAGGACCGCGGGTATCCATTTGATCTCACCGTCGAAGGGGACATAACCCTCGCCGATGATGATGAGCTCATGGAGATGCTGGTGCAGGCTGGAGTCGGGAAGGTCTTCCTGGGCATAGAGACGCCCAACGAAGCGTCTCTCGCTGAGTGTGGTAAGCGGCAAAACATGGGGCGCGACCTGGTGGCTTGCGTCAAAAAGATCCAGCGCGCAGGGCTTGTCCCCATGTCGGGGTTTATCGTCGGCTTTGACAACGACGACCCCCGAACCTTTGCTGACAAGATGATTCACTTCATTCAGGAGACAGGAATTGCAGCTGCGATGGTAGGGATACTCCAGGCGCAGCCGAGGACTCCGTTGTATGAAAGATTGCGACGAGAGGGCAGGTTGCTGACGGAGTCAGGGGGGAACAACGTCGTCTGTTCTACCAACTTCCGCCCCAGGATGCCGATGGAAACTCTTGTGGAAGGATACAAGAGAATCTGGGCGGAGATTTATTCCCCGAGGAAGTACTACGAAAGGATTCGTACCTTCTTGAGGGAATTCAACCCCGCAAACAGGCCGGCTAGGAAGCCGACCGCGACGCAACTCAAGGCGTTTGTTGCGTCTCTGTGGCGCATCGGCCTCTTCGGGGGGCCGAAAGCCAGCTACTATTACTGGAAGACGCTGGTGACAGCGCTTTTCCAACACCCTAGGGCATTCCCTGAAGCTGTGGCTCTTCTAATCTTTGGAGCCCATTTCCAGAGGATTGCCAAAGACATAGAAAGGTCTTGACTCATGGAGGGGGCGGCTGTCCGTCCCCTTTTTTTATTATTAAATAAGGGGAACCAACCCAGCGCTAATTTTATTTAATAAAATTAGCGCTGAATCCTCGCTCCGTATTTTTGTGCTTTGATTGGGTTTGACTATATTTTTGATTGTCGGTAAAGTTAATAAAGAATAAAACCATTTTTTAAAAAACATATGCAAGAACCATCAGGGCGATCTTCTTCAAGCTCTAATCCAGATTCTGGTGAGGGGAGAGGGCTGCCCGGACAGATTCATGCCGAAGCAGAGGCGGCGAAGGCGGCAGAATATGCAAAATGGTTAGAGCGAGTCTCTTCGGACACTAATCCAAGCCCCAATCCAGACCCCAAAGAGGAAACAAGATTGTTTGAACAGGCTCTCGCCGCGTCACAACACACGATAGGGGTGGGCGGAATGCTTGATAAATATATTAAAAAACACGGCGAGCTGTCGCCAAAGGAAGCAAAAAGAACCTTTGCTGAGTGGGCGAGAGAGTTGTGGAAAGAATTTGCAGTTCACGGGATTGTAAGGCCCGACAAAGAAGGCAGGCCAGTATTAAATTGTTATTCTGACTTAGATGGCAAGATTAGTTTGGAGTTGTTGCGTTTGGCAGGTATTAATACAAAAGATATTATATATGTTAATCCAGGAGATTCTGTTGAAGGCAGGATTAACTTAGATACAGGGAAAAAGCATGGCGTCGTGTCAGAGGGAGAAACTATGACCCTTGATCATCACGGCGAAGAGTCGGGAAACGATACATGCACTGCAAAAATAGCTTACGAAACCTTAACAAGGCTGGGAGTTTTAGAGCCAGCAGATTATTTAGATAAAGCCGTGGAGTTTGTAACGCACGTTGATAATGCGACGTTTCCCGACGAGGAGAATTATTTTTTAAATTCCAGCAGAACAGTTTTAGGCCTGAAAAGATTTATAACCCCCCAAAATCTTATAAGATTTTTTAAAGAAGGAGGAAGCGCCACCCAAGAGTTAAAGCCCCCAGAGCTTGCTAAGTTGGGTCTCTTGGAAAAAAGCGGAAAGCAAGCTAAGGCGGTACAGGAATCTGTTCAGCGGTTAATGGAAATGGAGGGCGAGGGCTTAATAATCAATTCTGAAAGATACGGTAAAATCGTTGTGGATATTGGAAAGACAGTTCCTTGCGGATTTGATGCGGCCAAGTTTTGGGGGTGCGGAGCATACTTAAATTGGTCTCCAGACACAAAGGGGTTTTTCCTGAGCACAGCAAACGAATTGCCAAAAGAATTTCATCTCAGCCAGGGAAAACGAATAAGGCAGACAATGTGGCTAAAGCCCTTACACGACCAGAGCGATTTAACGATTAAGCTAGAAGAAATTATTTCAGCGATGGCTGGAGCAGATTTTGAGCCAGCAGGGAAATTAAAAGAATATTTAGACAAAGAGAGAATTGACATGGTTTTTGATGGTGGTAGAATAAATGAAAGTAAATTAATTAATAAAAATATGCCAGAATTAAAGCCGAGGTTGCAAGAAGATATGTCTCAAGAGCAAAAAGACAAGGCATACGAAGTAGCTGCTCTTGAAGCGCAAGACATTTCGTCTGTCCAGGCTCAAGCCGAAAAGACTTCATATGCTAAGAAGATTGAATTAAGCCGTCAATCGGAAACAGCGGTCACGGGACTTTTAGATGAAGAAATTGAGGCGAAGCGCAGAGAGTATGCTGTAAAATGGTTTGGTAAGCACAAGGATCAATTTGCGGGGATGCCCGTGAGCAAATTTGGGCAGGAGGCCCAGATTGCATTTGTTCTGGCTAATTGGAAATCTGTAGGCGAGAATGGGCCGAGCCCGGAAGCTGATATGCGTGAAGATGAAGAATATAAAGAAAAGTTTGGAAAAGAAATTGACAATCTGCAAGCCCTAAAGACTGGTTTGGAAAGTCCGGTTTCTTTGGCATCGCCGTTCTTGTTGCTGAATCATTTAGACAAAAGCATTGAGCGCAAAAAGGAAGAACTAAAAGTGGCTCAAGAAAAGGCAAAAGGAGGAGACAAGGCCGCTGCCTCAGAGGTCACGCTCATAGAAAGCAGCATAAAAGGCCTGTACGCAGCTGCCCAAGAGTTGGCTGGAAAAACAATGAAAGAGAATTTAACCGAGGATGCAGAGAAGGCGGCAACTGCTGAAATGCTTACTGAAAAAGGTTCTGCGAATAGAAGCGATTTTGTTACTGCTAATCTTGAAAGGAAAAAAGTAGAAGTTAAAAATTTGGAAAATCAGAGGCTGGTAGATAAACAATACGAATATTTTAGAGGTTTGTCCCCGGAAGAACAGAAAAAAATTCTTCCAGAATTAGGGGAGCGGCCAGCCGATGTATTGTCGCCAGCCTTTACGGAATATCTTAATAATTTCCGCGTTGCGATAGAAGCGCGCGCTGCAAAAATGGGGATAGAAGGGGATGCTTTTTATGGTCTTTTGGCGCAAGGGTATAGGCCATATGAGGCAACAAAGAAGGGGTGGGGAATACTTCAAGAGAAAAGCATTGTGATGCCGAAAACAGGCGAAGTTGCGTTAGAAAAACCAGTTTCAGAATTTCATGATTCTGTTGAATCTGCCGTGAGAAATTACACGAGAATAATCGAGTCACGGACGAGAGAAAGCCTAGAGGCTGAGTGGGATGCAGATTACGGGAAAAAGGTAGAGGTTAATATCAAAGCGCGTGTAAAAGAAGTGGCGACATCCCGAGAACTATCAGGGGAAAAACTAGAAGCACTGTTCGCCGAAGAGAGATCCAAGATAGTGCAAGAATTTATAAAGAAACACACGGCAAGAGTTCCAGAAGCGCCGAAGGCCAAAGAGGAGGCAGAGTCAAAGCCCAGGATAAATAGAGAAGCGAAAAAATCAAAAGAAAGGAGAGTTCCTTTCGAAGAAATAGTTCCGGATTCAACAGGTGACGAAAGTGGCAAACGAGGTGGCGGGCTGGAAAAACTTACAGGGCAGGCCGGGCATGATGCAGATATTTTAAGCGGCTATCTTATAGAAAAGTTCGGCGCTGAAGAGATGACTCCTGCCGAAGTAAAGAGAGTAATGAAGATACCAGAATATAGAGATGCGTATAAAGGATGGAAAGAGAAGTATGGACTATTTGATTGGTTTGTTAAAGTCATGTCGGGGGAGCCATGGAAGAGGCGAAGGACAAAGAAATCTAAAAAATAAAATTTATGGACACATCTTTTTTATCAGATAAAAATTTACAGGAATTTATCAGCGGGCTCAAAATTAGTCCAGAGCAGGAGAGATTTTTGCTTAATGAATTGCCGCAGATGGATACAAAAGAGCGTTTAGAGTTACTTAAAACATTAGCTAACGTTCACGCCCTGAATCAAGAAGAAGATCAGGCAATAAAAAACCTCAAAGCTAATTGGGAGTAATTTTTAAAAGCCTGCCGTTCAAGCGGCAGGCTTTTTGGTTTCTAGTTTCTTTATCAAATCTCTTATTTCTGCGGCCCTTTCAAAGTCTAGGTTTTTGGCGGCTATTTTCATTTCTTTCTCCAGGAGTTTCTGGTCATGAATTGCAAAGAATTCTTCTGAAATACTTTCCTGTCCTGAGCCCGTCGAAGGATTAGAAAACCCCCAGTCTCTTATATCGCTGACAATTGTTTTTGGCGTTATTTTATTTTTTTTGTTGTACGTCTGTTGAATTTTTCTTCTTCTGTTTATTTCGTCTATAGCTGACTGCATAGAAAAAGTTGTTTTGTCTGCGTATAAAATTACCCTGCCTTGCACGTGCCTGGCGGCCCTGCCCATTGTTTGTATTAAGGTTGTTTTGTTTCTTAAAAAACCCTCTTTGTCAGCGTCTAAAATTGCCACCAAAGAAACTTCTGGTAAATCAATCCCCTCTCTTAAAAGATTAATGCCCACTAAAACATCATATTTTCCTTCCCTTAAATTTTTTAAAATTTCCGGCCTTTCTAATGTTTTAACTTCTGAGTGCAGATATTGAGTTTTAATTCCTTTCTCAATTAAATAATCAGATATTTCTTCAGCCAATCTTTTTGTTAAAGTCAAAACTAACGTTCGTTGTTTTTTTGCAACCTGTTTTTTGATTTCTTCTATCAAGTCTTTAATCTGGTTTTGAGTTTTTTTAATTTCAATTGCCGGCTCCAATAATCCTGTCGGCCTGACCAGCTGTTCTACGACATTTTTGCCTGCCTTTTTAGTTTCAAAGTCAGCAGGGGTGGCAGAAACATAAACTGTTTGTTTTTGGCGTTTTTCAAACTCTGCAAAAGTTAAGGGTCTATTATCAATGGCTGAAGGCAAGCGGAACCCAAAATCAATTAAGGTTTGCTTTCTTATTCTGTCTTGCACAGACATTGCCCGTATCTGAGAAACAGAAATATGCGACTCATCAATAAACATTAAAGAACCGTCAGGATTAAAGTAATTAAAATAATCAACCAAAGAAAATGGCGCTTGTCCGGGTTTTCTAAATTCCAAATGGCTTGAGTAATTTTCAACTCCGTGGCACCAGCCGGTTTCTTCTAGCATTTCTAAATCATAATTTGTTTTTTGTTCCAATCTTTCAGCTTCCAGTAGCTTGCCTTGCTTTTTAAGTTCCCTTAATCTCTGTTCAAGTTCTAATCTTATATTATTCATTGCAATATTAACCTTGTCTTGAGGAGTTACCCAGAAATGGGCGGGAAAAAGCTTGTAGCTGGTAGCTTGTAGCTGGTAGCTTGAATTTAATCCTGGTTTTGATTCTGAGATTTTTGAGATTTTGTCAGCGTCGAATTCTATGCGCAAGATTTTTTCGCCCGTGACAATATATATTTCAATAATTTCTCCACGCACGCGGAAGGTGCCTGGCTTAAAGTCGATATCGTTTCTTTGATATTGCAAATTAGTTAAAAGCAACAAAAAATCTTTGCGCTTGGTGCCTTGTTTTAGTTTTATTTCTAAGGAAATGTTTTCGTAGTTTTCTGGCGAGCCGATATTGTAAATGCAAGAAACAGAGGCCACCACAATTACGTCTTTTCTTGTGGTTACGTCTTGCACGGCCGCGTGCCTTAGCCGGTCAATTTCTTCATTTATTTTTGCATCTTTTTCTATATATGTATCTGACTGGGGTATATATGCCTCGGGCTGGTAATAATCGTAGTAAGAAACAAAATAGTGCACTGCGTTGTTTGGGAAGAATTCTTTAAATTCCTGATAAAGCTGGGCAGCTAAAGTTTTATTAGGAGAAATAACAAGCGTGGGCTTTTGTATTTTTTGTATAACATTTGCAAGAGTAAATGTTTTACCAGAGCCCGTAACGCCTAAAAGCACCTGGTCTTTTACCCCAGACTTTAAATTTTTTGTCAGTTGGGCGATTGCCTTGGGCTGATCCCCCGTCGGCTTGAATTTTGATTTTAGTTCAAATTTCATTATAATTATCTAATGATAGCATTTTTAGACGGGAAAATTATATTAAAGAAAGGTAAGTTTGTGATTTTGGAGGTCAACAATGTTGGCTACAAAGTTTTTTTGTCCCAGTTGAGCATATCTAAACTACCAGAAATTGGAGAAAATCTCAAATTATTTACATATCAAAATGTTAAAGAGGAAGCATTAGATTTATACGGATTTTTTAGCTACGAAGAGCTGGAATTTTTTGAAATGTTAATGGATATACGAGGCGTGGGGCCGAAAGCTGCTTTGGAAATTTCTGCAGTGGGACCGTTGGACAGGATAAAAGATAAAGTTTTGAAACAGGATGAAAATGTTTTTGCAGGCATCCCCGGCATTGGCTCTAAAAAAGCAATGACAATAATATTGGAGTTAACAGGAAAAATAAAAATGCTGGGCGAGAAAAAGAGTTCAGCTGACGAAGCAGAAAACGCATTAATCCAGCTCGGATTTACGAAACAGCAAGCGAAAGACGCCTTATCTCGCGTGCCAGGCAGTGTTAAAGATGCAGAAGAACGCATAAAAATTGCATTGAAAACTCTCGGAAAATAAATTACTGAATTAATTCATGAATTAATTCAGTAATAAAAAATGGCAAGAAGAAAATTATCAGAGAAAAATATAAGAAAGCTTACGAGAAGCGGTAGTGGTAAAAGTATCGGGCTTACTTTGCCGATTGAAATTGTTAAAAAGCTAAAGTGGAGAGAAAAACAAAAGGTTGTTGTGCATTTATTTGGTAAGAAAATTATTATCGAAGACTGGAAAAAATAGTTGATATGACTTTGAAAGAAACAGCCAAAAAGTTTATGCCGAAATTTTTGCTAAAAGTTTACCATTTTAAGCTGGCGCTTTTGGGAGCTGTAATTTTTGGGTTTGCTGGAAAAAGCAAAAGCATGAAAGTTATTGGGGTTACGGGCACAAGCGGAAAATCAACAACGGTTGACTTGATAACAAGAATTTTAGAGGAGGCGGGCGAGAAGATTGCTTCAATTTCTTCAATAAGGTTTAAAGTTGGCGATAAAGAATGGGAGAACAAATATAAAATGACAATGCCCGGCCGTTTTGTAATTCAAAAATTTTTAAAGCAAGCAAAAAATGCAGGATGTAAATACGTTGTTTTAGAGGTTACTTCAGAGGGCGTAAGGCAATTTCGTCATAAGTTTATAAGTTTTGATACAGCTGTTTTTACGAATTTAACCCCGGAGCACGTAGAAAGCCACGGAAGCTTCGAAAATTACAGGAACGAAAAATTAAAGTTGTTTAAAGCAACAAAAAATATTCACGTTATAAATGCTGATGACCGAAATTCGAATTACTTCTTGGATATTCCTGCAAATAAAAAAATAACTTTTGGCCTAAAAGATGCTGAGGCCTTGGGCTTAAAATTAAAATTGCCTGGGGAATTCAATGTTTATAACGCTTTAGCGGCAATTAGTGTCGCCAAGGCCTACGGCGTTGATTTGCAAACATGCAAGAAGGCGCTTGAAAAAGCTGAAGGCATTTCTGGGAGAATGGAAGTTGTTTCGGAAGGTCCAATTAAAGTTATTGTTGATTATGCGCATACTCCGGCCCAGCTTGAAGCAGTTTACAAGGCATTTAGCGGGAAGGATTTGGTTTGCGTTTTAGGAAGTTGCGGAGGAGGCAGAGATAAGTGGAAAAGGCCAATTTTAGGGGAAATTGCTAAAAAATATTGCAAGGAAGTTATAATTACCAATGAAGATCCGTATGACGAAGACCCGATGAGTATCATAAATCAAGTTGCGGAAACTGCCGGACCGAATGCTGAAAAAATATTAGACAGAAAAGAAGCAATAAATACTGCCATAAAAATTGCAAAATCTGGCGAAGTTGTTATAATTACAGGAAAAGGGTCAGAGCCGTGGATGTGCGTTGAAAATGGCAAGAAGATACCGTGGGACGACCGCGACATAGTGAGACAATTTTTAAGCAAGTAGCCCATCTTTGCTATTTTTTATAATTTATGTTACTGTAAAGAAGACAGAAAAATTGTCTTTTTTTGTTAAATCAAATGACCAAAAGATTTTCGAAATCTGTTAAAAAATTTATACGCATGCAAAAGGCGCAGATAAGGCGCCAATTTTGGGATACAAAGAAACAGGGTGAAATGATAGACACTATGTATAGAAAAATATCGGGCCAGCAAAACCCAGAAGAAAAATTAGCCGAAGAGTTGGCGGTAAAAGAGAAACAGAATACTAAAAAACCGAAGGTTCCGAAAGTGAACCCCGGCAAAAAAGTAAAAGTAAAAAAAGAAAGTAAATGAAAATACAAGACATACAAAACCTATCAATAAAAATGGGCATAGATGCAGATTTCCGCAGCAAGGAGGGGGTGCAAAAATTATTGGATGGTAAAAAACAGAAGTTTGAAAAATTGTCAGAGAAAGATAAAGAAGAGTTTGACAAAGATGCTTTAGAAAATCCTTATTTGGATTCTGGTGTTTATAACATTGCTGAAGACAAAGATATAAAGAAGGTTTTAGTTGGAATTGATATTGGTCCAGAAGAAATTTTACTTGCGAAAGAACTAGGTGGCATAGATTTAATTATTGCTCATCATCCGATCGGCAAAGGATTGGCACAACTTGCTGACGTAATGGGTTTGCAGGCAGATGTTTACAGTTATTATGGCGTGCCGATAAATATTGCGGAAGGACTCATGAAAGAGAGGATTTCAGAGGTTGCCAGAGGGGTGAATTCTTCAAATCACCAGAGAACAGTTGACGCAGCCAAGCTTTTGAAAGTTAATTTAATGAACTCTCATACTCCGTGCGATAATTTAGCCGCTAAATTTTTAAAGAGTTTTATAGAGGCCCAAAAACCAGAAAGAATCAGTGAATTAGTGGATGCTTTAAAAGAAATCCCAGAATATAGAGAAGCAATGAAAATTGGAGCAGGTCCTAAAATTTTTGTCGGCTCCCCAGAGAATCATTGCGGAAAAATTGCCTTGACTGAAATTACTGGTGGAACAGAGGGCTCGCCAAAACTTTATGAAAAAATGGCGCAAGCTGGAGTTGGCACAGTTATCGGGATGCATATCTCTGAAGAACACAAAAAGGAGGCGGAAACTGCTAATGTTAACGTGGTAATAGCCGGCCACATTTCATCTGATTCTTTGGGTATGAATTTGTTTTTAGATGAATTAGAAAAGCAGGGAATTGCGATTATTCCGTGTTCAGGGTTGACAAGGGTTTCAAGAGTTAGCAAATAAATTTTAAATTATAATATAAAAAAAAGACCACGCGTGGGTGGTCTTATCCGAGAAGAGCCGAGGGGCTCTTTTCAATTGGGCTTGGCAGCCGCTTGCGACGAGGCACTTCCTCGTTTGTCTCGGGCTTCTTCCTCTTGCTAAGTGCACATAGTATCAGTCAACCACAGTCCGACCGGGGGCTGACACATGTCAGACCATGGCTAGACGAGGAACGTTGGCACCAAGCTTGCAGGCTACGTCTCAGTAGACCCAAGAGGGAAGTAGTCCAAGAGGAGTGACTGCCAAGCCGATAGTTTCTGTCAACGAGCTGTATGTTTTCTGTCCCTGGAGGACAGTGGGATTATCGTGGAGGACGAACGGTCGGCCGTTCGTCCTCCCGCGCCTATGGCTTGCGCGTCAGGTGCACATTGGGGCCATGGCTAATTCTCCCTGCTTTGGTTAGAGAACCTTGCTCCTCGTTTTCTACCACGTAGGGGGGGGAGCAACCTCCGTAGATTAACTTTATATCATAGTAAAAAATATGTCAAAACGATTTTCGTGTTTTCCAAAAACATGTAAAATATATTTAAAAATGTTAAGATAAAAAATAATTAAAAGATGAAATTTGCCCTATACATAAAATTTTATTTTAAAATTTCATGTCGGGCTCGACGAAAATTTAATTTTAAATTTTCGTATAGAGTCCCCGTAGTTCAACTTGCCCTTACACCAAAATGCCCCCATAGTTTAATGGATAAAATGTGAGCTTCCGAAGCTCAAGATGGAAGTTCGAATCTTCCTAGGGGCACTATGCAGTGGGGGCAAAACAGGACAACAAAATCGAGTTAATGTTCACTCTATGATGAACATAGGGCGTCTCATTAGATAATTGGGCAAATCCAACTGGGGGTACAAAACGTGTGCAGAAAGAACTTGACTTGGCGCGTTTTACGAGTAAAATGTAAAAGCGAGGGGGTGCGAGGTTAATCCTCAAGGACATAATAGCTTGTAGCGAAGGAGGAAAAAACATATAACTGTTTTCAATTGTCCGAAAATAGCCCGGGAACACACCAACGTCGTTGCAAATTATTAACCCCCTCACCAAAACCCGCCCCACTTAAGGGGCGGGTTTTGGTTGATATGGTTCAGTTTTTTTGTTAATATAGAACCAAAGGTCAATTTTATTAATAATTTTTTGAGTTTTATCAATATGCCAAAAGCAAAAGCCAAAAAATCAGCGAAAAAACCGGCTAAAAAAGCTAAGCGAGCCGTAGGGCCGGCAAAGAAAAAAGTCGCTGAAAAATGTTGCTGCGGGGGTAAGGAGGGAAAAGGAAAATTAATAGGTAGAATTACCCATTATTTTTCCAACATTGAAGTAGCTGTTTTAGATTTAACAGCCCCTCTAAAACTGGGAGATAAAATGAGGATCGCAGGAGGCGAAGCCACTGATTTTGAGCAGAAAGTAAGCTCTATGCAGATTGACCACGAACAGGTTAAATCAGCTAAAAAGGGCGATTCTGTAGGGATGAAAGTTGACGAGAAGGTGCACGAGGGATACAAAGTGTATAAAATTTAAAATTTAAAGATCAAAATTCAAAATTTTGGTATCAAAAATTTGTATTACAAATTTTTGACATGTTTATTTTTAAATGGCAGACAATTTACAAAGAGAGATTGAAGATAAAATTATAGATTGCATTAATTCTGGCGTAGGCGGCCGGCTGATTGTTTCAAAACTAGAAAAGGCTCCTGGGGGTATTAATTTATCTGTTGAGAGAAGAGGGGAATATAAAGAAGAACCAATGTATTTTAGAGTGGTAGGGTTTGTTGTCCCTGAAAAAGAAACTGAATTTATTAAAGATTTTCCACAGGAAGATTTCAGGGGCCGCAAAGATTTTCATTTACTCTTTGCACCCTTTAATGAAATAAGCCAGAAGCTCAGCGATTATATTTGGCTGGTACCGGCTTTCGAGTTTAAGGATATCGCCGAGAACATTAAATCGTCTGATGCTAAAAACATTTTTAGATTCCAAGCGCAGCCAGATACCCAGTTAAATAATCGCTACTCAAGATTTATAATATTTACAAATCAATTAGGCAAACTGATATTGGACGCATTTGAAAAAGGCGGAAAATTCGATTTTAGCGAAGCTATCAGGCAAGAAAATAAAGTAAATATAGATAATTTAAAAGAGTTTCTGGTGCAAGCCCGCCAGAACACTTACGCTGCCAGCGCCACACCTGTTGATAACCCTCGGCTTATCTCATCAATACAATTAGAATTCCAGAAAGGAGATTATTTCTATAGAGATATATATTTTTCTGGAGATAAGAAGTTTATCGGGCAGGAAATTATTTATTTGGACTCTAAACCGGTTTGGGGGGTGAACTACATTGGGACGGCCCAGGGGGCACCCCTTGGAAAGATAGAGACAGCCTTTTTAAAAGAAGCCCTATTCAAATTAGTTGAAACTTGCCGCGTTGGCCAATCTTGTGAATATGAGAAAAGAGGATTGAAATACCAAGACCGGGGCAAGGGAAGTTTGGATGAGTTTTTTGGCGAGGAAGAAATTGTTCAAAATGGTAAAAGTATTTATAAATTAAACTATCAAGGAGGATTAATATAAAATAACGAAAAAAATATGACAGCGTTCGAAGATTTTAAAAATAGGTTTAAAATATTAGCCAGTAAAAATAAACATTTGGTTATAAACACCTTGTCGAACATTTTTACAATGCGACTAATTGGAAATAAAACGCACGGTGATTTGGCGGAAATTGGCATGGTGGAGTTTATAAATCAATTTATGTACGATTTTAAAAGCATCCACGTGGGTAAAGATTTGTTTAGAGCGAAAGAGCACGAGGAGGATATTATGATTATAAGTGAAATTACAAAAGATAAATTCCCTGTGAGCTTGAAGGCATACGGCGATGGTCCGCTTCAGCTCTCGACAGATTCTCGTCAGAAAATGTTTCCATTTCTTGAAAAACAAGGTAAAGATATTAAAAATAAAAAACAAATTGAAGAAATTTTTAAGTCTGAAGAATTCGCAGATTTTGATACAATTAACGTTATGCCACTCATTTATGACGAGAAGAAACAGAGATGTAATATAATGATTTTTGACCATAAAAAAGCAATTAGAAATACTGATAGGATTATTTTTGTCGGAGAGAACAAAAGGTTTGATGTCGAAAAAAAGAAAATAGTTTCTGGTAAAGGAAGGTCTCACCCAATTTTCATGTTTCTTGATGCAAAAAGTAATTACATATGTGAAGTTAGATATGGTGGAGCGTCTGCGAATGCTTTGCAGAGAGGACTTTGGACGCATACAAAAAATGCGATTTCATATTTTGATTCTTTAACAAATGGCTGGATGGATTATTCGCATAATCACACTCTTTTAAGATTATTTAGTCTTGCATTGAATAGTTCAGAGCAAGGCCACAAATTGGCGAACGAAATTTTGCAAAAAGATATCGATAGATTAAAAAAAATATGATAAATCAGCAAATCAACAGGCAAATAGACTTATATGGAAAAACGCTTTTGTTTACGCCAAAGACAGAGGGAATAAAATATGCTGGATCAAAGCTCAAAATTTTACCGTACATAGTTGAAATTTTAAGCGGCTTGGAAGGAATAAAAAAGGTAATGGACGGTTTTAGTGGTTCTACTCGTATTTCGCAGGCGTTATCTCAATTAGGATACGACATCACATCAAGCGATATATCAGTTTGGTCTGAAGTTCTTGCGACATGTTATTTATTATCAAAAAAATCAGACGAATTTTATCAAAAAATTATAGACCATTTGAACAGCCTAAAAGGTTACGACGGTTGGTACACAAAATATTATGGGGCAGAGTTGGAAGGAGAAAAAAGGCCATTTCAAGCAAAAAATACTCGTAAATTAGATGCGATAAGAGACGAGATTGAGAATTTAAATCTATCATGGGAAGATAAGTGCGTAATTCTTACGAGTTTAATTTATGCGCTCGATTGCGTTGATAGTACGCTTGGGCATTATGTCGCTTATTTATCTAAATGGTCGCCTCGCTCACACAAAGATATGATTATGAAATTGCCAAATAGATCGATGAACTTTGGTAAGCACAAAGTTGTGCGTGGCGATATTTTTGAAACAATAAAAAACGATGAATTTGACTTTGTTTATTTTGATCCTCCGTATGGTTCAAATAACGAAAAAATGCCTCCGAGCAGAGTACGCTATGCGTCTTATTATCACATTTGGACAACCATTATAAATCACGACAAGCCGACTGTTTTTGGAAAAGCCAATCGTAGAGAGGATAGTCGGGATCAAATAGCGGGTTCTGTTTTTGAGGAATTTAGAAAAAATTCAGATGGTTCGTTTATCGCCATGGAGGCCTTGCGAAAGTTGATAAAAGAAACTAAATCGCACTATATTTTATTGTCGTACAGTTCTGGTGGCAGAGCGACAAAAAAAGAATTAAACAATATCATAGATGAATCAGGGAAATTATTAAAAGCAACCGAGATAGATTATAGAAAAAACGTAATGGCAAATATGCGTTGGACGAATGAATGGATAAATAGCGACGGGGAGCATCGGGAGTATTTATTTCTAATGGAAAAAAATAATTAAGAAATTAAAATATGAAGTTTGTTGCAGATTTTCACATACATTCAAAATATTCTAGAGCCACCTCGCCCTTGATGGATTTAGAAAATTTAGACAGATGGGCAAAGATAAAGGGAATTAAAGTTTTGGGCACAGGCGACTTTACTCATCCAAAGTGGTTTGGGGAAATAAAAAATCAACTAGAGCCGGCAGAACCCGGCCTTTTTAAATTAAAAAATTTTGATTCTGGCACAAGGTTTATTTTAACTGCTGAAATCAGCTGTATTTATTCAAAGGGCGGAAAGGTTAGGAAGATACACATTATTGTTTTTGCACCCTCGATAGAAGCTGTAGAAAAGATAAATAATAAACTTGGCCAGATAGGAAACCTGAAAGCTGATGGCAGGCCGATTTTGGGTTTGGACGCTAAAGAATTGGTAAAAATTGTTTTGGATGCCGATAAAGATTGTTTGGTTGTGCCAGCGCATTTATGGACGCCATGGTTTGCTATATTCGGATCAAAATCTGGGTTTGACTCTTTCCAAGAGTGCTTTGAGGATTACTCAAAGTATATTTATGCTGGCGAAACAGGACTTTCTTCTGACCCCAAAATGAACTGGCGACTGTCACAATTAGACAAAACAACTTTAATTTCAAACAGCGACGCACATTCGCTTCCTAAAATCGGAAGGGAGGCAAATGTTTTTGATGCGGATTTAAGCTATCAAAGCATTGCAGAAATTTTAAAAACAAAAGATAAAAGCAAATTTCTATATACCATCGAATTTTTTCCGGAAGAAGGTAAATACCATTATGATGGACATCGTCTTTGCAACTTAAGCTTGGCTCCTGCGCAGTCCAAAAAATATAATAATATATGCCCAAGATGCGGGAAACCGTTGGTTATAGGAGTTTTAAACAGGGTTGAGGAATTAGCTGACAGGCCGGAAGGTTTTGTGCCCGAAAACGTAATCCCTTTCAAAAGTTTGATTCCGCTGAATGAAATAATCGCTGAGGCTCTTGGGTCGTCTGTAGCGTCAAAAGAAGTCGATAAGCACTATAATAATTTAATAAAAAGCCTGGGGAACGAGTTTAAAATTTTGTTGGAATCTGCAGAAAATGAAATAAGCGAGAATTCTCTCCCAGAAATTGCAAAAGGGGTTGTTAGGGTGCGCCAAGGTAAGATTTTTATAGAGCCTGGGTATGATGGCGTATACGGAAAAATCAAGATTTTTTCTAACCAAGAAAATTCCAAGAGCAATATAAAGCAAAAAACATTGTTTAATTAAACTGTGTAGGAGAGGACTTGACATTGTGGCGGACCGAGAATATTATTACAATTACCCTTGCTTTGTGCGAGCCCATATAGCAGAATAATTAAATCAATAGACCCGTTACCCAATAAGACTTCAACTGCAATTGCCATATTTTGGCTGAAAACCCGTAAAAATTCGTCGGCTTACCCAAAGGGTAAACCTCCTCATTTTTCCGAATTTTCATCTCAAAATCTGAAAATTTCGCTGATTGTCTTACTGGGCAACAAGTCTAATATATGGACGAAATATGGAGGAAAAAATTTTTTATATAACCAAAAAAAAATTACAGGAGTTGCAGGAAGAGCATGAAGGTCTTTTAGAATTTGAACGCAAGAGGTCTTTATCGCAGGAGGCGCCAAAGATTTTGGAGTCAGAAGATCTAAATCCGGAATTTGTGAGCTTCCAGGAAGATGTCGGATTTTTGAGGTCCAGAATTGACGAACTGAAAAACATTTTAGACCACCATGAACTTATTAAAAATCCCGCGAAGAATGAGCGGAGCGTTGTTGGATTAGGCGCTAAGGTTAAAATAGCTGTGGACGGACAAAACGATGAGTTTTTGCTTGTAGGAACCCTTGAAGCGAATCCCGCTATGGGGAAAATCAGCAATGAGTCGCCTGTTGGCAGGGCTTTATTGGGGCACAAAGTTGGAGACGAAGTGTTTATTAATTCTCCTATGGGAATAACCTATAAAATAAAAAATATAAAATACGAAATTAGCTAAATGGACAAAATAATTAAATTTTTTTCTGAAATAGGAAAGCTCAAAAGGATGCCGCGTCGCGGTTGGGTTATAAGGGAGATTAAAAATCCAGAAACTATTGCTGAGCATACATTTAGAGCAGCCATAGTCGCATGGATGTTGGCTGCTCACAAGAATTATAAACTTGATTTTGGTAAAATTATTAAAATAGCGCTTATACACGACCTTTGCGAGGTTTACGCAGGCGATACCACTCCCTACGACTCAATTTTACCAAAAGATAAAAAATCCATACGAGAGCTCGTAAAAACATGGCCACGTTTCTCTCCTGAAAAAAGGCAGAAAATCGCCGCGGAAAAATTCAAGAAGGAAAATGCAGCGTTAGAAAAACTGATTAAAGACCTATCTCCCAAGTTAAAGAAAGAAATCATGGCCTTGTGGCTGGATTACGAGAAAGGCTCAAGTCCGGAAGGAAAATTTTTTAAACACGCAGACAGAATAGAGAACTTTTTGCAGGCTTCAGAATACTGGCGGGACAATAAAAAAATTCCCCTAAAGCCGTACTGGATACAAGCAGAAGAGTTGCACGACGACCCGGTTTTACTGGAGTTTATAGAACAAATAGACAAGGAGTTTCATAAAGACAAAAAGCCAAAAAATTGATGAGCACCTTAGACTTAATAGCGCAGATAGGCATAACAATTTTTGGGGTTAGCGCAATAATTTTGGTGGCAAAGAAAAATAAATGGGGATTTGTGCTGGGATTAATTTCTCAGCCTTTTTGGTTGATAACATCTTTTTTAAACAGACAATGGGGAGTTCTTATTTTAAGCTCAGTTTATGTGTTCAGCTGGGCATATGGCATATATAACTGGTTTTATAAAAAAGAAGTTAAATAGACGCAATTCTAGTATTCTCTGCCCCGAAGGGGGGCTTTTTAGTTTAATCACGGCATATTTGTAGTATAATGTATGAATATTAATAATAACTTATCTGCCAACATGCCAAAACTTATAAATAAAGTTGTGAAAGTGCTGATAACTGGTGATTTTTTTCTAAATTTAGGATGGGGGCTTTTATCTCCTGTTTTTGCCATATTTATTTTGCGCAATATAACAATGCAAAACCCATTAAAAGCTGCGGAGGTCGCTGGTTTTGCGGCGCTGTTTTATTGGATTCCAAAATCGTTTTTACAAATACCAATAGGATATTTTTTAGATAAAAAAAGAGGCGAAAAAGACGATTTTTGGTTTATGCTTTCAGGATATTTTGTTATAGCTTTTGTGCCGTTAGGATATTTAATTTCTTCGGCTCCTTGGCATATTTATCTTCTGCAAATATTATATGCTTTCGGTATTTCAATGGCGCTTCCCTCATGGATGGCAATTTTTACGCGCCACATAGATAATGGCAAAGAGGCGCTGGAGTGGAGTATGGAAAGCGCGTCGGTTGGCATTGGCGCTGGAATAGCCGGAGGGCTTGGCGGAATTATAGCATCTGCTTTGGGCTTTAATGTTCTGTTTGTTGCTGTAAGCGTTTTAAATTTTATTTCGGCAATAATTTTAACAATTATAAAAAACAGCATTTCTGCAAGGGGAGACGGAGGAGTTATATTGCCAAAGCCCAGCGTAGGGCCATAGATGTGAAATTTCTAATTACTAATGAAAAACCAAGAGCTTGCTAAAATTTTTAATGACATGGCAAGATTCCTAAAGATGGAAGGTGTGGCTTTTAAGCCCTATGCTTATGAAAGGGCTGCTGTTTCTTTAGAAACGCTTTCAGAAGATGTGGGCGATATTTACAGAAGAGGAGGAATTAAGGCGTTGAAAGAAATTTCGGGTGTGGGAGAGGGCATTGCTAAAGCCATAGAAGAATATTTGAAAACTGGTAAATTAAAGCAGTTAGAGGAATTCAAAAAAAAGCTGCCGATTAATTTTGACGAGATGGTTAGGGTGGAGAGCATGGGGGCTAAAAAAGCAAGAGTTCTTTATCAGAAATTGGGCGTTAAAAATCTCAAGGACTTGGAAAAAGCAGCCAAAGCCCACAAAATAGCTCCACTTTTCGGGTTTGGAGAAAAAACTGAAAAAAACATCTTACAGGGATTGGATTTTTTAAAAAGAGACAAGGGTAGGTTTTTGTTGGGTCAGATTTTACCTACCGCAAGAAATGTTTTAGAAAAACTAAAAACTTTAAAAGATATTAAAAAAATAAGTCTGGCTGGTTCTGTGCGCAGAAGAAAAGAAACCATTGGAGATGTAGATATTTTGGCTGTCCCTAAGTCGCCGAAGGCGACCGGGATGGCGGCCAAAGGCCTAGCCATTTCAAAAAATACAAAGAAGATAATGAACTTTTTTGTAAAATTAGATGGCGTCGAAAAGGTTTGGGGCAAAGGTGGAACAAAAGCCTCAATAAGAATGCGCGAGGGTTTTGATATTGATTTAAGAATTGTGCCAGAAAGAAGCTATGGCTCGGCTTTGCAGTATTTTACAGGAAACAAAGACCATAATATTTTAACCAGGAAAATTGCTATTGGAAAAGGATTGAAACTTTCAGAGTATGGAGTGTTTAAGGGTAAAAGACAAATTGCCGGAGCCACAGAAGAAGATGTTTATAAGGCAATCGGTTTGCCTTGGATTGATCCGGAGTTAAGGGAAAACGAAGGGGAAATAGATGCTGCTTTAAATAATAAACTTCCAAAGCTAATAGAACAAAAAGATATAAGAGGAGATTTGCATTGCCATTCAGATTGGGACGGCGGGGAAGATTCTATCGAACAAATGGCAAAATCAGCAATGGAATTTGGTTATGAATATATCGGCATTTCAGACCACACGAAATTTTTGAGAATTGAAAACGGATTAGACGAAAAAAAACTGTTGAAACAGCACGAAGCAATAAAAAAGTTAAATTTAAAATTTGAAATTGAAAATTTAAAATTTCGCATATTGCACGGATGTGAAACAAATATCTTGAGCGATGGTTCAGTTGATATTAAGGACGAAGTTTTGGAAAAATTAGATTATGTGATTGCCGGCGCGCACTCGTCTTTAAAAATGTCAAGACAAGAAATGACAGAAAGAATTGTAAAAGCAATGAAAAATCCCAATATTGATATTATTTCCCACCCAACAGGCAGGTTGATTGGCAGAAGAGACGAGTATCAACTTGATTTTGACAAAGTTTTAAAAACAGCTAAAGCAACTGGCACAATTTTAGAAATTAATTCTTCACCCGAAAGATTGGATTTGCGCGACATATATATAAGAAGAGCCAAGAATGAAGGAGTAAAAATGATTATCAACACCGATTCTCACAGAAAAGAACAGCTTAATCTAATGGAGTACGGAATAAGCATGGCTCGCCGTGGTTGGGCGGAAAAATCAGATATCGTCAACACATTGCCAGTAGAAAAATTATTAAAATATTTTACATAAAAGGTATCATTAACTAATATTTATTTTTATAAATAATATATATATGAAGATTAAATCCCTCATATTCACAGTTGTTCTATCAACCACAATTCTATTTTTTTCAACGTCAGGAGTTTCAGCTGGTGTTTTAACCAGCGATCAAATACAAGCGGTAATCAATTTATTGCAAGTATTCGGCGTAGATTCAGTAACTATTGCCAATGTTCAGGTTTCATTAAACGGCGGAACCCCAACAATTCCAACACCCCCAACAAATCCAATAGTTTCAGACGCTTGGTGCCACACATTTAACACCAACCTAGGCTATGCCAACTCCGGCTCATCAGAAGTTGGCCAACTTCACACAGCTCTGCAAAAACAAGGCATTTCATACGGGACAGACACATCTAATCAATATGGTCAGGCAACTATGTTGGCTGTGGTTGCTTTCCAGGAAAAATACGCAAGCGAGGTTTTAATCCCTTATCGTTTATCTCGTGGCACGGGCTATTTTGGCTCATCCACAAGAGTAAAGCTGAATGTTTTATATGGGTGCGTAATACTTCCGTCAACTTGTACTCCGAACTGGACTTGCAGTTGGGGGTCATGCACGAATGGTTATCAGTCGCAGGTTGCTGTAGATTCTAATAATTGCGGAGTAACAACAGGACAAATCGCTTGCACTGCTTTGGCCAGACAATGCAGTACGCCTCAGTCCTCCATCACCGTCACCTCGCCAAACGGCGGGGAGCAGCTGGTTGTTGCCCGGCCGTCTATCATCACATGGAATACAACGGGATTTTCATCTTCCGACGCTGTTTCTATCAGTTTGTATGATTCCTCAAAATATTGTTCTTCTTATTTAGCCGGATGTTGGACATCTTTCCCTCTCGTTTGGGACGGAGTAAAAAATATCGGTAGTTACACTTGGGACACTAATACTTATTATGGCGACCCGGGTCCCAATAGCCCTCTTTATTTGTCAAAGGGTGTTTCTGCCGGTAAAGTGTACAAAATTAAACTTAGTATTATCGGTTCAAATGGCAAAAATGCTACTGATGAAAGCGACAACTATTTTTCTATTATTTCTCCAATCATCTGCACCCCTAATTGGACCTGCGGTAGCTGGAGCACCTGCACCAGCAACACTCAATCACGAACCTGCACTGATTCAAATAACTGTGGAGTGGAAACCAACAAGTCTGCAACAACTCAATCGTGCACTCCAACTCGTACTCCAAATTGGCAGATCGGTTCGTGGAGCATTTGTCAAAACAATCAACAGACAAGAACAGTAACCGATCTGAACAATTGCAACGTTACAGCGAATAGTCCGCCAATAACCCAGCCCTGCAACTCACAACCACTCTGCACCAGCAACGACTGGACATACACTTTGTCTCCAACAACCTGCCCGTCATCTAGTCAGCAGACCAAGTACTGGTCCAAGATAGGCAGCTGCACAGGAGGAACAACCCACCCTGCGTCAGAAACAGTTTACTGCAACTACCAGACACCCACTTGCACAGCGTTTACTTACTCAGCATGGAGCAGTTGCTCGCCATCAGGCACCCAGTCCAGAACAGTGCTTGTCAGCAGTCCTTCAGGGTGCCAAGGAGGCAGTCCTGTGGTAACACAGTCGTGTACATATATAGCCGGTGACGTTAAAGGATACGGAGCTTTTGGAGACGGACAATCACATCCAATAACCCAAAGCGATATAAACAATAATCCTCAATGGAGCGAATCTTATAATGTTGGAGATCAATGGGATACTGTCGCTATCCAAGAATCAATTAATAGGGGGACAGAGGTTGTTATCCCTCAAGGAGACTATCTAATTTATAGAAGAAAAGACGCGGTATCAACTGAAAACGTTGGTTTTCATTTAAGATCAAATGTGACAATAAGGGGGTATGGAGCTTCGCTTAGAAACACAAAAAATGAGCTACTAATTTTGAAGCACGATTATAGCTCGCTACCCGTAGTAGCGTTCCAGAACGTGGTTGTTGAATCTGTAAATTTTACTAACATCGCCTTTGAATTTTATGGGCGCAGTTCATCTAATATCGCAAATATAAAATTTTATAAGTGTGGGTTTAGTGGTGGCGCGGCAGATGTAATTCAATCGGGGCACTTAGAACACAATGACCACTATCTAAAATTTGGGCATGTTAACGGTTTCCAAGTCGAAGAGTGTTCTTTTATAAGAAATGCAGGATATATCGGAAGGGGGATTAAGGTATTTTACAGCCAAGATGGCTGGATTAAAGACTCTGTCTTTTCTGGCTGGCTTATAACTGCGATAAATGTTTATGGTCGGTCTGATGATATACACATTACAAATAATAATATACAAAGATCAGAAGCATTTTATAATAATATCGGAGGTGGTTTTGAAGGCGAAGACCACGGGATTTATGTAGATTATGTAAGCAATATATATATTGAAGATAGTTTTGTTTCAGGTTGGAGTGATAGTTCTTCTGGAGGTTCAATAAAAGCAAGAAATGGTGATAACTTTACCATAAGAAATAATAATTTTAAAGATTCTGGAATTCTGCTCTACACATATGCATCTACAGATTATCCAGACCTGCAACATCTAAAAAACATTTTCGTAGAAAACAATACTATTAATATTCGTGATGCTCAAGCTTGCACCGATAATTATCATGGCATTGGATACCTGCGGGATTTCGGCACTGCTTCAGATAGAATGGAGGAGAGTATAACAATAAAAGGCAATATAGTTACAAATGGGTGTATAAGAATAATTAGTGCTTACGGGCCCGCTTTTACTGTAACCAATAATCAAGCGCGTGCTTTTGTTTTCCCCAGTACGGTTATTTCCAGTGGCAACATTGTAGGAAATTGAGGAAATCTAGACTTGCAAAATAAACGCATTGTATATGGTGCAGCACATAGTGATTTAGCTTAAGACAACAATAGCGCTAAGAGCAACGCTAAAAATAAATAGCCGATTTCTAAAACTAGTCCCGCCTAGACGGGACTAGTTTTGTTTTTGGGGAATTGTTATAATAATTCAACAAATAATTTTTTCGTTCGTCATTTTGACTTTTAAATTTTTAATTTTTATTTTGACTGAGCGAGGTGAAGGAAGGTGCCCAAAGAAAAATCAATAGGAGCTGTAATTTTTAGAAGGGAAAAAGGTAATACTTATTATCTGATTTTGCATTATCATTCTGGCCATTGGGAATTTGCAAGGGGGCACGGAGAGGAAGGCGAGGATGAGCAAAAAACAGCGGTAAGGGAAATTAAAGAGGAAACCGGATTAAGAGATTTAAAAATAATCCCCGGGTTTAGGGGATACTCAAAATTCTTTTTTCGTAGAACTTATGGATTAACCGGCGAAGCAAAGAAAAAAGCGCCGTGGGTCTTCAAGCTGGTTGTGCTTTATTTGGCAGAAACCAAAACAAAAGATATCAAAATATCAGAAGAGCATAAAGGATATGCATGGATGTCATATAATGATGCCGTTAAAAAAGTTCCTAAAAACGCAAAAGAAGTTTTAAGAAAAGCAAACGATTTTTTAACAAACAAAAAAATTTAACAAAAAAAGACATAACAAAAAACCGCCCCCTTCCGGGCGATTTTTTTATACTCATTATTTTTTGGCCTCCTCAACGATTTTTATAAATATTTCTGGGTATCCTTTCGCTAATTCTGACAATACTTTTCTGTCTAACTCTATTTTATTTTTTTTTAATCCGTTGATTAATTTGCTATATGTAATTCCATTTTGGCGGGCCAAGGCATTTATTTGTATGTTCCACAAATTTCTAAAGGCTCTCTTTTTTACTTTCCTGTCTCTATATGCATAAGTCCAGGCATGTCTTAGCGCCTCTTTTGCTAATTTAAATTTTGACTTTCTGCCGTACTTAAAACCTTTAGCATGTTGCATTAAATGCTTTCTATGTTTTCTGGCTTGTACGGCTCTTTTTACTCTACTCATATTACTTAGTTAAATATTTTCTAATTTGTTTTGCCTCTACGCTTGAAAGTGCGATCCACTTGCGGTCCTTTCTCTTCCATCCGCCAGTCTTTTTGGACCTATAATGGTTTTGTCCGGTTTTTCTTCTTAGTATCTTGCCGTTTTTTGTGATTTTAAATCTTTTTATCAGAGCCTTTTTTGTTTTTGTTGTCATGGATTTATTGTTTTGAGATTATCATTGTGAAACCTCTTGGTTCGCGCTTCAACTCTCTTTCTGTTTTAATTGGTATTATTGAATTTAAATTATCTAAAAATAGTTTTACTTTCTGTGTCGCAAATTGTCCCATTGCTTTTTCTCTTCCCCTTAAAGCCATATTTATCTTTACTTTGTCTCCTTCGTCCAGGAATTTTTTTGCTTGGGTTGCCCTTATTTCCATATCGTGGGGCGAGATATTAAAGGTTAACCTTATTTCTTTTAATTCCCCCCCCCTGGGCTTTGTCATCTTTTTTTCTTTCTTCTGTTGTTGGTAAAGATATTTTCCGTAATTGGCGATTCTGCAGACCGGCGGTTCAACTTTTTCTGTAACCTGTATTAAATCCAAACCCCTTGATTTTGCTAAATCAATAGCATCAAATATGTTCATAATTCCAAGTTGTTCGCCGGTTTCCGAAATTACTCTTACTTCTTTTGCCCTTATGAAATTGTTTATTAATACCTTATTCAAAATCCTTTAGTTATAATAAATGTTTTTTAGTAAAGGCATACCCGGAACTCGATTTTAAATATTTTTCGAAACAGTATGCCTTATCTTTGTCTGAAAACGCGCAATACCAAACTAATTTATATGGTCTTTTTGAATCAGTATATTTTGACGAACCATAATTGTGTTGTTTCAACCTATATTTCAAATCTGAAGTTGTCCCAATATATTTACTATCATCCTTTTTGCTTTGAAGTATGTATGTATAATACATATATTTACCCCACTTTGCCAAGGCTTCGCGGGGCACTCCGCTTCTTATTTATTGCGGTGCGTGCACCGCGTAGCTCGCGTTGCGAGCGAAGTGGTGGAGATGGCGGTGTTGAAACCGCGTCTGAAAAGTTCTCTAAAAACAAATCTACAAGCTTATTTGGTTTTGTTTTTCCGACGTTAAGTGTAAAACCAACAAAAGCTTTAACGCCCTATCTCCTTAACTTCAATAGTTTGTCGGAGAGGCAAACTATCTATCCTGAAGCTATAACACCACCGGCCTGTCTATCAGGAGTCGACAGCGATGATGCAGCATTAAGCTAAAGCTAACGCTGGTTGCCTACTGAATAAATTGGCAAATATGTTTTTTCTCGGGAGATTAACGAGCCCCGAGAAAGCTCAACTTGCATTGTTTTAAAGAACCTTCCATCAAGCTTTCATCCCCATGCTATTCGGATAGTTCCATGCTTATTTCTCGTTCTAAATCTTTTTTCTTTATTTTTTCCTTTTTGTCGTATTTCTTTGCTCCTTTGGCTAACCCGAATTCGAGTTTTATCCTACCATTATTCTCATAAATTTTCAAGGGTATAAGCGAAAAACCCTTTTGTTTGGTCTTTCCTATCAAATAATTTATCTCTTTTTTATTTAAAAGAAGTTTTCTTTGGCGTTCTTGGTTATAGTCAGCTCCTGCATTGTTGGGCTGATATGGCGGTATTTTTACCCCTATTAAAAACGGTTCTTCCTGGCTTATTGTCACATAAGAGCTAGCTAGGTTTATATGCCCGGTTTTTATGGACTTTACCTCCTGGCCAAACAAAACCAGCCCTGCTTCAAATTTTTCAAGGACTTCGTAATCAAATGTTGCCTTCTTGTTTTCTGAAAATATCTTCATTAGATTTACTTTACCACTCATTTTTAGCTATCACAAGCTTTATTTTTATCCTAAAATGTGATAAAAGTAACTATAATATGGACTCAAAATCAAAACCCGCCTACACTAAAAGCTACGGCGAGGCAAAAGAAACAATTGTAATATCATTAGGAGGTTCGTTGGTTGTGCCTCAAGAGGTTGATTTAGGTTTTCTGAAAAATTTTAAACGTTCCCTGCAGAAATATATTGGTAGCAGCCACACTTCGCCTCCTCCTTCGCATAAAGCTACGGAAGGACAAGGAAGGCTTCGCGGGGTTTGTAAATTTTTTATTTTAGTCGGCGGAGGGAAAATCGCGAGAAATTACCAAAAAGCCCTTTTGGAGTTTGGCGCTAAAGAAAAAGATAGGGATTGGATAGGAATTAACATAACAAGACTGAACGCAGAAATCATAAAACAAATGTTCGCGGGAAATTCTTATCCGAAAGTTATCACTGACCCAAATAAAAAAGTAAAAACCAGCAAGGATATTGTAGTTGGCGCAGGATATAAGCCCGGGTGGTCAACAGATTACGTTTCTGTTTTAATGGCTAAAAATTATGGAATCAAAACTGTAATCAATTTAACCAACATTGATTACGTGTATGATAAAAATCCAAAGCAATTTCCGGACGCAAAACCATTTAAAGAAATTGATTGGAAAAGTTTTCAGCGAATTGTGGGAAATAAATGGGAGCCGGGGTTATCTGTGCCCTTTGACCCACGGGCTTCAAAAATGGCCGCAAGATTAAAATTGAAAGTTATAATTATAAATGGAGGAAAATTAGAACAGATGGAAAACTTTTTAAACAATAAGCCGTTTATCGGAACCACGATTAACTAATTATGAAAATAAATAATCCATTCTCTAAATCAAATATTGTAATTTTCATTCCGTTGATTTTAGTGATTGGTTTAGATTTAATTTTTACGACAATAGGCCAACCAGAATATTATTGGCAAAACCATAGTTTTTTTAACGAATTAAATCCAATCAGCCAAATATTGCTTTCGGCGGGGCCAGTTTATTGGATTTTAATTTCTGTCTTATATACCATGTTGGTTTTATTTTTGATAGCGAACTTGCCGAAACCATTGAATATTATGACAGCTGTCGCTTTCTTCTTGGGGCACGCATGGGGAAGCGCTTCTTGGGTATCAGAGATAATCTATAAGTTCTTTTTTGTCGAGACGAACTATTGGTTTGTGAACATTATTTATTTTATTATAATCGCAATAATTTCTGGTTTTTGTTTGAATAAAAAATCTACAGAAATAAAGGAATGAAAGAAGAAATAAAAAAAATAATTCAGTCCGCGATCAAGAGCATCCCAGCTGATGCGGTTGATTTTTCTGTTGAAGTTCCGACTGATAAAAATAATGGAGATTATTCAACTAATGTGGCTTTGATTTTAGCGAAGAAATTAGGAAAAAATCCAGCAGAAGTCGCAAAAGAGATAAAAGAAAAAATCCAGTCAGATTTATTCGAAAAAGTGGAAGTTGCCGGCCCTGGATTTATTAATTTTTTTATTTCAGTAAAATATCTGCAGGACCAATTGCCAGTTGTTTTAAAAGAGAAGAACAAATTCGGCAATTTAACAATCGGTGAGGGAAAGAAAATAAACATTGAGTTTGTTTCAGCCAACCCAACAGGCCCCTTAACTTTGGGAAACGGTAGAGGAGGATTTGGAGGAGATGTTTTGTCAAATGTTTTAGAAAAAGCAGGATACAGTGTTTCAAGAGAATATTATATCAACGACACGGGCGCTCAAGTCAAAAAATTAGGCCATTCTGTAATAGGAGACGCAGGGGCAGTTTATAAAGGAAAATATATTGATGAATTAAGAAAAAAAGTTAAGGGAAGCGATCCCGAAAAAGTTGGTGAGAGAGCAGGAAAAATAATTTTAGAAAAAATGATAAAACCATCTGTGAAAAAGATGGGCATTAAGTTTGATAAATGGTTTTCTGAAACAGATTTATATAAAAAAGGAGAAGTTGATAAGGCAATACAAGAAATTACAAAAAAGGGTTTTACTTATGAAAGCGAAGGGGCCTTGTGGTTTAAATCAAAAGATTTGGGAGACGACAAAGATAGGGTTTTAATAAGGGCTGACGGGATTAAGACATATTTTGCTTCAGATATCGCTTATTTGAAAAATAAATTTGGAAGGGGTTTTGAAAAATTGATAATGTTTTTGGGAGCTGACCATTATGGTTATGTGGCAAGGCTTAAAGCAGCTTCGCATGCTTTGGGATTCAAAAAAGAGGACGTCGATGCTCTTGTTTTGCAATTAGTTAAGCTTTTTGAAAACGGCAAGGAGGTCAGGATGTCGAAGAGAGCTGGCACCTATGTGACGATTGACGAATTGATTGACGAGGTGGGCTTGGATGTTGCAAGGTTTTTCTTTTTACAGAGAGCTCTAAATACGCATTTTAATTTTGATATGGATGTAGCAAAAGAGAAGTCAGACAAAAACCCGGTATTCAAAGTGCAGTATGCATATGCTCGGATTTGCTCAATTCTTCGTAAAACAAAAATCCACCCTGTCATACGACAGGGTGCCCCGTCGAATGACGGGGCAAAACCCAAAAATTTGGAATTGCTGAAAGATCCGAGTGAATTAGAGTTAATTAAATTAATGATAAGATTCCCAGAAGTTGTTGAAGATACTGCTAAAGATTATCAATTGCAGAGACTGCCAAGTTACGCCCTGGAGCTGGCAGAGTCGTTTCACAAGTTTTATGAAAAATGCAAAGTAATTTCAGAAGACAAAAATTTAACTAGCGCCCGCCTGGCTTTAATTTCTAGTGTAAGAGTTGTTTTGGAAAATACTTTAAAATTAATGGGAGTGTCGACTCCTAGTAAAATGTAGTTTTATTTTTAAATTAACAAAATAAATCTATGGGTATAAAAAATTTTTATCAAAATCACAAAACGGGTATTTTCTTTGTAGCGGGCTTTATAATTGGCCCGGCCCTGTTAATAGGCG
>Ga0265595_1000564_pt1 | contig 32759 bp, 32 predicted proteins | sample saktaG_15_FD_190148 | JGI IMG/M metagenome (GOLD analysis project Ga0265595, IMG submission 190148) | Saline water microbial communities from Sakinaw Lake, British Columbia, Canada - sak_2013_06_06_50m | ecosystem: Environmental > Aquatic > Non-marine Saline and Alkaline > Saline ...
CTCAAAAGGTCGCTATCGAGAAAGTGGTCGAGGGCGTCGGCGTAAAGAATTTACAGGTGGTGGACGCCTTTGATATGAAAGCTGTAAGATACGCCATAAGGTCGGCCCTGGACAGCGGGCAGTTGTCCGTAGTCATAGTCAGGGGAAAGTGCGCGGTCACTAACAAGGTGCGCAAGAACAAACGCCGTGTAGACCAGGATGCCTGCAACGACTGCGGGATATGCCTGATGATCGGCTGCCCGGCCATACAGAAAAAAGACGGCAGGGTTTATATTGAGGCCGGTGCCTGCATGGGAGACGCCTGCGGTATCTGCCAGCAGATCTGTCCTAAAAGGGCTATCAGTCCGGAGGCGAAGGCGGGACAATGAAGAGCCGGTACCAGGGCAAGCAGGACATCTTGATGGTGGGAGTGGGCGGCCAGGGCATCATCCTGGCCAGCGATATACTGGGCGACGTGGCGCTGGACATCGGCCTGGATGTCAAAAAAACCGACACGCTGGGCATGGCGCAGCGGGGCGGCAGTGTGACCAGCCACCTGCGCATCGGTCAAAAGGTGTGGTCACCCCTGATAAATGCTTCCGAAGCGGATATACTGATGGCCTTTGAAAAGCTGGAGGCCGCCCGCTGGGTAGGCTACTTGAAACCGGGCGGCGCTGTGATCATCAACAATATGGCTATTCCGCCGCTATCGATATCACTTGGTACACAGGTATACCCGCAGGACGAGGCCATACTCGACTCTTTCCGGCGTATCACCGGTGCGGTCCACCTGGTCAAAGGGACCGAGCAGGCGGCGGGGCTGGGTGACGCCCGCACGCTGAACATCTTCATGCTGGGATATCTATCGCGGTTCCTGCCTCTCAAGATAACCGAAGCACAGTGGGAAAAGGGCATAGCCCGGCATTTGCCGGTCAAAATCCTGGACTTGAATAAACGCGCTTTTGAAGCGGGAAGGGAGGCAGCAGCCGGTGTCAATATCTGATAATGTCCGCACACGCATGGCGGCAGGGTCGTGGGTGCGCCGCATGTTTGAGGAAGCTGCCGTCCTGAAAAAGAAACACGGCGAGCACAATGTCTTCGACCTTTCGCTGGGCAATCCCATCATTGAGCCCCCTGCAGAATTCAAGCACATCCTCAGGAAGCTGAGTGAGAACCCCATGGCCGGCATGCACCGCTACATGGAGAACGCCGGATACGAGGAGACCAGGAGATCTGTGGCCAGGCAGGTCTCCCTGGAAAACAACATGGACGTGGCTTTCCAGGATATCATAATGACTGTCGGCGCGGCCGGCGCGATCAACGTGATACTCAAGACGCTGTTGAACCCGGGAGACGAGGTGATCGTGTTCGCCCCTTATTTTATGGAGTACGATAACTATATAGACAACCACGGCGGGGTAACGGTCGTCATACCCACCGATGATGAATTCCTGCCCGACCTGGACCTGCTCGAGCAAGGTATAAACGCCAGAACCAAAGCGGTGATTATTAACTCGCCCAACAACCCAACGGGCGTTGTCTACAATGAGTTGTTCGTTAAAAAACTGGGTCATGTGCTGGCACGCAGCGAGAAGGCTCTAAAAACATCCATTTACCTTATCAGCGACGAGGCCTACAGCAGCCTGATGTACGACGGCCGTTGTTACGTGCCCATTCTGCAGTCTTACCACAGGGCCATGATAGCCACGTCGCACTCCAAAGACCTGGCCCTGCCCGGGGAAAGGATAGGATACATCGCCGTGCACCCGGCAATAGAGAACCGGGAAGAGATCATCAGCGGCCTGATCTTCTGCAACCGCATACTCGGCTTCGTCAACGCACCCGCGCTGATGCAGAACGTCGTCCGGCACCTTCAGCATGTAACGGTCTCCATACCGGAGTACCAGGAGAAACGCGATTTTCTGTATAATAACCTGGTCGGCATGGGGTACAGTGTGGTCAAGCCGCAGGGTGCTTTTTACATGTTTCCCCGCACGCCGATCGAAAACGATGTGGAATTTGTTCACGAGTTGCAAAAATTGAATGTAATGACCGTTCCGGGCAGGGGCTTCGGCAGCCCCGGCTATTTCAGGATCTCTTACTGCGTCAATCACAGGACCCTCGAAGGCGCCCTTGACGGCTTCAAGAAAGCTGCCGGGATGTTTAGACTCTTCTGAATTGGGCGGTCACCGTCGACAGACCACCGCCCCCCTTTAATTCACATGATCGACACATATACAATTCCACAGCTCATAGAAGCCAACCACCGGAAGTGGGGCGGACAGACCGCCATGTGCGTAAAAAAACGCGGCATATGGCATCGCTATAGCTGGACGGACTACTACCAAAGTGTGAAATATTTTTCGCTCGGCTTGATGAGCCTCGGTTTGAAAAAAGGGGATGTGGTCTGCATCATCGGCGACAATGAGCCCGAGTGGTTCTGGGGAGAGTTCGCGGCGCAGGCCGCCGGCGGCATCGCCACGGGGGCTTTCGTAGATTCCATCCCCTCTGAGTTGAAATATATTGCCAATCACTCCGGCGCCAGGTTTGCGCTGGTCAACGACCAGGAGCAAACCGACAAGTTTTTGGAGATATGCGACGAATTGCCCTCCCTGCAGAAAATTATCTACTGGGATCCCAAGGGGTTGGGCAACTACGATGATCCCCGCCTGCTTAGTTTTAACAATGTCATGCAGATGGGAGCTGCCTTCGATCAGGCCACTCCGGGAGTATTTGAGGAAAACATCGCAACGGGCGATCCCGGCGATACGGCTTTTATTTATTACACTTCCGGCACCACCGGGTTGCCCAAGGGGGCCCTGTTGACACACCGGGCGCTGGTCAATACAGCCCGGGGATTTGTCAGCGTATACCCTTTGGATGGGAGCGATGACCTGGTTTCCAATTTCCCGGCCGCCTGGGTGGGAGACAGCTACTTTGCCACCATTCCCCATTTGCTCACCGGGGCTCGCCTCAATTTTGCCGAGGAGCCTGATACGATCGCGGAGGACACACGAGAGGTCGGACCGGATTTCGCCATATACGGCCCGCGACAGTGGGAGAGCCTTGTCAGCGAGATACAGGTGAAAATAACCGACACGCACCTGCTCAAGAGATTTTTCTATCGCCTGATGATGCCGGTGGGCTATAAAATGGCGGAGTTTAAATTCGATGACCGCAAGCCGGGGCTTTTCTGGGATACCCTCTATAAATGCGCCCACCTGCTGCTGCTGAGGCCGCTCAAGGACCGCCTGGGACTGAGCAATGTGCGGTTCGCCGTGACGGGGAGTTCAGTGCTCAGCCTGGATACCTTCAAGCTGATCCACGCCCTGGGTATCGAGCTCAGGCAGACCTACGCCAGCACGGAGGCGGGATTCATCTCGTCGCACACCAGGGGGGACATCGATTTCCAGAGCGTGGGCCGTCCTGCGCTGGGGGTGGAAGTCAGGGTATCCGACGATGGTGAACTGCTGGTTAGGAGCGACTGCGCCTTTTCGGCTTACCTGGGCGAGCCGGAAAAGACAGCCAGGATAAAGAAGGACGGCTGGGTACATACCGGCGACGCGGTGAATATTAACGATAAAGGGCACCTGATATTCCTGGACAGGCTGGAGCATATGGGCAGCCTGGTCAGCGGTGCAAGATACGCCCCGCAATATATCGAAGGAAGGCTGCGTTTCAGCCCGTATATTAAAGACGCCATGGTCATCGGCGGCAGGGACAAGTCCTTCGTGGCAACCATGATCAACATCGACTTCCCCATGGTAGGGAAATGGGCTGAGCGCAGGGGTTTAGCCTACACCACCTTCGTCGACCTGTCGCAGAAGCAGGAGGTGGCGGATTTGATCAGCAAGGACCTGGAAAGGGTCAACAGCTACCTGCCGGAATTGTCCAGGGTAAAAAGGTATATGCTGTTGCACAAGGAATTCGATCCCGATGAGGCGGAACTCACAAGGACACGCAAACTCAGGCGCGAGTTCATGGAGATAAGGTACAAGCCCGTGATAGATGCCATCTATAGCGGGTCGGATTCGCTCACGGTCGATGCCTCGGTGACCTACCGCGACGGCAGGAAGGGCACCGTGTCCACGCTGATAAGGATCTGGGACATCTGATATGACGCAGCTATTACAGTACACGGTTACCGGACTGGCGGTGGGCATGATCTATGCTCTGATCGCCCTGGGCTTCGCGCTGATCTGGAAATCCAGCCGCGTGGCCAACCTGGCGCTGGGCCAACTGGTGCTCATCTCGTCCTGGTTTACCTACAGCATGCTGGTGCAGGTCAGACTGCCCGTCTGGGCCGGCATGATAATGACCATTTTATTCGCCATCTTTTTAGGCTGGATGATCGAGCGCCTGACCCTTCGCCCGCTGATCGGGCAGCCGATACTATCGTTAATCGCGGTCACCCTGGGCATAGGCTATTTCCTGGAGGGCGTGGTCACGGTGGTATGGCCGGTAAGCGTGGCTAAATTGCCTCCTCTCTTCCCGCAGGAGCCTGTCACCATCGGTACCGCCGTCATCTCGCAGGAATACCTGTGGGCAACGGGCATCTCACTGGTGCTGTTCGGCCTGCTGTCGCTATTTTTCAAATACCATAAGATGGGTATCGCCATGCGGGCAACCGCGGATGACCAGCTGGCCGTGCAGGCCTGCGCAGTTCCCATTACCAGCATTTTCTCAATGTCATGGATCTTTGCCTGCGTGGTGGCGGCCATCGGCGGGATATTGATATCCAGCATCGGCGGCATCACCAATGGCCTGATCGAAACCGGGTTCAAGTCATTCTCTGTGGTGATACTGGGTGGCCTCGACTCATTTATCGGCTGCATGGTGGCGGGTCCGATCATCGGGCTGTGCGAAAACGTGGGCGCAGGCTACCTGACACCCATCCTTGGCCCTGGAATCAAGGATATTATTCCGTTCGTCATCATCGTCATCGTTATGCTGATCAAGCCTTACGGCCTGTTCGGCGAAGAGAGAATCGAGAGGATATAGCGCATGAGTTTGCCCTGTGGCATACGCAACTACACGTATAATACGGATATGGCCATCATCCGCACCAGGACACAGTGGGCGCTGTTCATCCTGTTTCTGCTGTTCCTTTACACCATGCCGCTCTACCTTCCCAGGTTCGGCCTGGACGTGATGAACCTGATGGGCATCACCATCATCTCCATCGTCGGTCTGAATATACTGGTGGGCTACTGCGGCCAGTTATCTATCGGGCACGCCGGCTTCATGGCCGTAGGGGCATACACTACAGCCATACTGGGCAGCAGCCTCGGCCTGCCCTTCCTGGTATCCTTAATTCTCTCGGGATTCTCGGCAGGCCTGGTTGGTCTGCTCTTCGGCATGCCCTCGCTGAGGGTCAAGGGATTTTACCTGGCAATCACCACCATCGCAGCCCAGTTCATCATCATATGGATCATCAACCACTGGACCGACGTGACGCATGGCTCGATGGGCATCAGTGTTGCGCCGGCCAGCATCGGATCCTTCCAGTTTGACAGCGAGGCAAGCCAGTTTTACCTCATCATATCGGTGGCCGGCCTGAGCATACTCTTCGCCACCAATCTGGCCAGGAGCCGCATCGGCCGGGCTTTCATCGCGGTCAGGGATAACGATTTGGCGGCGGAGGTGATGGGCATCAACGTCTTCTCTTACAAGCTTCTGGCGTTCTTCCTGGGCTGCTTCTTCGCGGGGATTGCCGGTTCGCTCTTCGCCCAGTGGCGAGGCAATATCACGTCCGAGGATTTCACCTTCGGCCAGTCAATCCTTTATATAGGCATACTTATTATCGGCGGGCTGGGCACTGCCATCGGGCCCATACTGGGGGTTGTTTTCATCCGGCTGCTGGAGCAGTTCGTGATGTTTTTATCGCCCATGATAGAGCAGACTTTCAGCGGCCTTCCTTCAGGCTTCGCCACCGGTCTGAGCCCGCTGGTATTCGGACTGGCCATGATCATATTCCTGGTCTTCGAGCCGCGCGGCCTGGCCCACCGCTGGCATCTATTCAAAGCCTCGTACAGGATGTGGCCATTCTCGTACTAGTGCACAAATAATAAAATAACGTCTTACGACTTTATTATAGAATTAAAAGGAGGTTAAAGTGAGAAGAAGTAAGGTGACCCTATGCCTGGCCGTGCTGCTTGTAGCGGCGCTGGCCATATCCATCCTGCCCGGCTGCAATCCCGCAACACCACCCGCCGGTGAGAAGGTGATCAAGCTGGGCTTGAGCGTTCCCTTCACCGGCGCTGCCGCCGAGAAAGGAGCTCCCATCGGCCAGGGACAGCTCGATGCGTTCAAATATATCAATGACGAGCTGGGCGGGGTCGAGGGATTTAAGATAGAGCCTGTCTGGTATGACACGGCCTACGATTCGGCCAAGGCGACCACCATCGTCAAGAAGCTGATGGATGATGGGTGCGCATTCTTTACAGTTGTTTCTTCCAAGGACATGAACGCTTCCAAGGAAGCCGCCAACAGGGCCGGTTTTCCCGGGATGGTGTGCTTCAGTTCCCCATCGCTGACACATCCACCTATGCATATCTACGCGCAGCTTCCCGATTACGGCGATGACTGGGCTGCATTCGCACGCTATTACATGGAGAATATCTGGAAGGGCCAGGACAAGCCAAAGATGGCCTTAATGCTGCTGAACAACTCAACAGGTTACGGCGTGAGGGACGCCGCCAGGGCCGCTGCCGATGAGCTGGGCATCGAGATCGTTGCGGTCGAAGAGCATACCGCCACTACTATATCTGAGACGGATGCCCTCACCCGGATCAAGGACAAGAGTCCGGACGTAATCTTCATATCCAGCACACCGGCCCCCACGGCGGTCATCCTTAAGAATGCCCATGACCTTAAAATGATACCGGGAATAACGGTGGGTTGCGCACACGCCAGTTTTACCAAAGCATTAATCGACCTTGCCGGCAATGACCCTACCCAGGGTCTCTACGGCGTATATCCAACGGTCAACTGGGGGGATGACGTGCCCGGCATGGCCAAGATGATTGAGTACTGTGATAAAAGGCACCCCGAGTACGCCGGCAACAACGACTACCTCGTCGGCTGGGCGTCAAGCTTGATCAACGCCGAGATACTTCGCCAGGCCATTAAAACGTCTGGTGGAGATTCCCTGATGAAGGGGGATGCTGCGGCCTGGGCCCTGGCGGAGAAAAACGGCTTTATGAACGTCAAGAACTACGATGTAGAGGGGCTGCATGGCCCGGTCGATTTCTCCAACCCGGTGGACAAACGCGGCTCAAAATCGGTCAAGATATTCCAGGTCCAGGACGGCAAGATGGTCTCCCAGACCGGGTGGGTGGACGCGCCCAACATTCTGTACGAGAACTACGACTGGTTCGCTAAATAAAATAATCAGGCTATACAATGTTAAAACTTAACAACATTGAGGTCTCGTACCTCAATGTGGTAAAGGTGCTGCACGGCATCTCCATCTCGGTGGAGGACGGCCTTGTGGTCGCCCTGCTGGGCGCCAACGGCGCAGGCAAGACGACGACCCTTAAGGCCGTATCAGGACTGCTGAGAGTCGAAGAGGGCGAGATCACCGACGGCTCGATCGAGTGGGACGGGATCAGGATCGACCGTAAGAACGCCGTCGATATCGGCAAGCTGGGCATCGTGCAGGCGCTGGAAGGCCGGCGTGTCTTCGGTCATCTCAGCGCCGAGGAGAACCTGCTGGTGGGCGCCTTCTCGCGCTCCAGCCGGCAAAAGGTAAAGGCCGACCTTAACATGGTATACAGCTATTTTCCTCGCCTGCAGGGTCTAAGGAAGAACACCGCAGGCTACCTTTCCGGCGGAGAGCAGCAGATGCTGGTGATAGGCCGCGCCATGATGGCGGCGCCGCGTCTGATGATGCTGGACGAGCCGTCTCTGGGACTGGCGCCCATGATCGTCGAGCAGATATACGATATCATCCGCAAGTTCAATATGGAGCGCAGCACCTCCATTTTGCTGGTCGAGCAAAACGTGAGGGTGGCGCTCAACACGGCGCACTACGGCTATGTCATGGAAAACGGGCGCGTCGTGCTTGACGGTTCAGCCGACTACCTGAAGGGGCGGGAAGACGTCAAGGAGTTCTACATCGGCATCTCGGCCTCGGGTGAAAAGAAGAGCTACAAGGAAATCAAGCACTATAAGCGCCGCAAGAGATGGCTGTAATAACAGCCTTAGCGGGAATTATAAATACTATCCCTCGCCCAGGTAGGCTGCGATGACCTTCTGGTCTTCAGCTATCTGGGCGGGGGGCCCTTCAGCGATCTTGCGTCCGAAATCCAGCACTATGATACGGTCTGCGATATCCATGACCACGCCCATATCGTGTTCGATCAAAACGATCGAGTCCACGCCGTCGCGCAGCACAGGCGTTGCCGGATAGGTATCACCCTGCCCCTCAAATATGTCATAGATAAAGCGGGCGATGTCCTCTTTCTCCTCCAGGTTCATCCCTGCCATAGGCTCATCAAGCAGTATCAGCCGCGGCTCCAGTGCCAGCGCCCTTCCCAACTCAACCCTTTTCCTCAACCCGTATGGCAGCGAACCTACGATACTCTTCCTTATGTGCTCGATCTCCAAAAAATCGATGATGTCCTCCACGGTCTTCCTGTGCTCGATCTCCTCGCGGTGGGAGGGACCGAAATAAAGCATTGTGCTAAAGATGTTCTGCTTCATGAGCACGTGCCGGGCTGCCATGATGTTGTCCAGCGTGCTCAGGCCGGCGTAAAGCTCGATGTTCTGGAAAGTGCGCGCTATGCCCATCCTGGCGATGCGGTCCGATTTGATGCCGTTTATTTTCTTACCGTTGTACCTGATCTCGCCTTTCTGCGGCTTGTAGAAGCCATTGATGCAATTGAGCAGGCAGGTCTTGCCCGCTCCGTTGGGGCCGATGATGGCCAGTATCTCGTTCTTGCGGATATCGAGGCTCACGTCCGTCAGCGCCCTTACGCCTCCGAACCAGAGCGAGAGATCCCTGACGCTGAGTATGGTTTCTTTTTCGGTCATAACCTACAGAATGAAGCGGTCACGATTATTTTGAATTCGAGTACAGCCGAGGTTTTATGTTACCACTAAAGGCATCCTTTTTAAAAGTTCGTACCGTAAATTATAACTACTTAAAATAAACGGCGGGAATCAATTCATTAAAAAGCAAACAAATATGACACTAAACATTTTCTTTCGAAATCCGTTCTACTATTTACCGGAGTACGGATTCAGGAGGAAATATGTATAAAGTTAGAAGTCTGGCGCTCGATATAATTTTAATTATGGCAATGGTTTTTACGGCGTTTATTCCCGGCATGCCCACATCGGCTGATGCGGCTATTGAGGCAACTGTCATCGGTGAGGTCACCGACCCGGGCATCCTGCCGGATTCAGGCTTTTATTTCATGAAAAGTTGGGGCAGGAATTTACAATTGATGTTCGCAGCCGGTGAAACCGAGAAGGCTAAGCTGATGCTGCAGTACTCAAATGAGGATGCGCTGGCATTGAAGAAACTGTGCGAAATGGGCAAATGTGATGAAGCTGCCAAACATGCCGGGCAATACTCATTACAACTACAGAATGCCATTCAGGCCACGGAATATGTAAGCGTGCGGCAGGGAGCAGGTGTCTCCGCAGCACTGGCTACCGAATTGGAGCAGAATTACCTTCAGCAGCAGGAAGTACTGCTGTCTGTGCTGGAAAAAGCACCGGAATCAGCGCAAACCGGCATACTCAATGCGATCGATAATTCCAGCAAACACGTCGGTGCAATGATCCTGGCTCATCAGGGAGAGGCAGCCTTAGAGCAATACCAGGAGCAGGTAAGTGAACAGACCCGCAATATGGAAGAAAGCACAAAAATCATGGTACAGCAGAGGCTGCAGATAATGCACGGACAAGCTGAACAATCATCCACCGGTGCTTCTGAACAGGGTGTGATGACACAGCAGACAACGCAGACTCAAACTGAGACACCGGCACAGACGCAGATACAAACTCAGACACAGACACAGCTACAGGCGCCTGTACAGCTTCAACAGCAGACCGGGCTACAGGTACAGGTACAGTTGCAGCAGCAGACCGGGCAGCAAAGCGGCCAGCAGAATACGCAGAATCAGGCGGGCGGGCAGTCCGGCGACGGCTCAGGCAACAGTACGCAGGGCAATGGTAATAAATAGCAGGGTAAATAATATCCACCCGGGTTATCGCCTCAGATGGCAGAGGTGCCGCTAATTTTACGGATCGTCGGCCTCCGACGTTGATGCCGCCTCCCTGGATCGCCCTGCTTTCTTACCCCGCAGCCCCGCCACCTTCTGCTCGATGCGCCTCTCCTCATCCGTGGGTTTATAAAATTCAAGGAAGCTCCTTTTAAATTCGGGGAACACGCCTCCGGAGATAGAGCGACGGATCTCCTCGACCAGCTTCTGCATGAAGAAGAGGTTATGTATGGTGGCCAGCCTGTAGGCCAGCAGCTCTTCGCACCTGAAGAGGTGGTGCAGATAGGCAGCGGTGTAGTTACGGCATGTAGCGCATCCGCATCCAACTTCGACAGGACCCATGTCCTCCCTGTAAAGCGCGCGCCTGATATTCTTCCTGCCTTGACGTGTATACAACGCGCCGTTGCGGGCCACCCTGGTGGGCAGGGCGCTGTCGAAGATATCGATGCCCCTGGAAATGCCCTCTACGATGTCTTCCGGTGAGCCCACACCCATCAGGTAACGGGGCCTCTCAGCGGGCATATATTGCACGGTGGCATCCACCATGCTCCACATCGTGGACTTCGGCTCGCCCAAGCTGAGCCCGCCGATGGCATAACCGGGAAAATCCAGCGCGGTGATCTGCTCCGCCGCTGCCCTGCGCAGCTCCGGATATACTCCGCCCTGTATGATTCCGAAAAGGTGCTGGCCAGTGTCGCGATGAGCGGCGCGGCAGCGCCCTGCCCATCTGGCAGTGGCTTCCATGGCCTGCGCCAGTTTCTCCCCACCTGCCGTGCTCTCCGGGCAAACGTCCAGCGCCATGATGATATCCGCCCCCAATTTCTCCTGCGTGGACATGGAAGACTCCGGGGTTATGCTGTGCTCGCTGCCGTCGATATGGGAACGGAATACCACACCCTCGTCAGTAAGCTTGCGAAATGAGGACAGGCTGAATATCTGGTATCCGCCGCTGTCGGTCAGTATGGGACCACGCCAGTTCATGAATTTATGAAGGCCGCCTGATTTATCGATAACATCTATACCCGGCCTCAAATACAGGTGGTAGGCATTGCAGAGGACCATTTTGATCCCCATGTCCTCCAAATCACCTGTAGTAAGGCTCCTCACTGTAGCCTGGCTGCCTACGGGCAGGAAAACGGGCGTGGTAACGATTCCATGCAGCGTCGATATCTCACCCAGCCTGGCGCTCGATCCGCTACGGGAGTTTGTTAACTTAAACATCCGGCACCACGACGCAAGCGAGGTCCGCCCTCATAACAACCACACATCCACGGCCATCACCGTGAATATTATGCCGAGGTAGGGAAAGGCCGATAATTTATAAACCGTCCAGGCATTCCTGGAGGTCGGTGACAGCAGCAATCGTATACTGGCATAGACCATCAGCAGGCTCATAAGCACGGCAACGGTCAGGTAAAGCCAGTGCAGGATGCCCGACAGCAAATAGATCAGGATTCCGACGGCCGAGAGCGCCAGTGACAGCACGGCCAGCAGTTTAATCACGTTAGTATCCGGCCAGCTCAGCGGGAAATAATGCAGGCCGGCATTCTCGTAGTCCGAGCGGTTGGCCAGCATCAGCGTCCAAACATGCAGGGGCGTCCAGGCGGCTATTAAACAGAAAAAGAGCACCGGCATTGCACCTATAACAGGTCCCTGGCTGATGGCATACCATCCTATTAGCACAGGCGAGCTGCCGGCGATAATGCCGAAGTAAGTGCAGGATACGGTCTTGCGCAGTATGCAGGATGCCAGCATTCCAACCAGGCCGATGACAAAACACAGCGGTGACAGCATCCAGGCCAGGGCCAGCCCGACCACTATCAGTACAAATATGAGGGGCAGCGCCTTCCAGGCAGGCTTGATCCTGCCGGCCGGCAGTGCCCTTCCGCAGGTGCGTACCATCCTGGCATCGACGTCACGGTCCAGGTAGTTGGTCAGCCCGTTGGCTCCCGCGCTGCCACAGGCAATGGCTATGACGGTCAGAATGAATGTGTTGATTGGGAAAGCACCCCCCGCTGCGGCTGCCGATACTATGGCTGAGCAGGCGCCGATAAAAACCAGCAGGCTGGTTTCCTTTGGCTTGATAACATTACAATAATCGAATACCACGGGATGACTTTAACCCCATTAATTATAGGGACGGCGGTTCCTGTTGCGAAATCCGTCCATCGTCGGAGATCTCATCCAGGTGAGCCTGCAGTATGACCGTGGCTGCGGCAGCGTCGATCTCCTTTTTCAGTCGCTCCTTTTTTTTCCCCGCCTCCCGCAGCATCTGTCCGGCTGTTACGGAGGTAAGCCGCTCATCCTGCATTACTATTTCAACAGCAATGCGCTCTTTTATTCCGGCGGAAAAATCAAGTGCTTTTCTGGCCTGCTCGCCTACGGAGCCGTCCATCAGATAAGGAAGGCCTATCACCAGCCTGCCGACAGCGTACTGCTTGACCAACTCTGATATTTCGAGCACGGCGGATTCATCGTCCTTCCTGACGATGGTCTTAAGGGGGGAAGCCAGTATTTGCGTGGGGTCGGATATTGCGACCCCTATGCGTTTATCGCCGATGTCCAAACCCATGATCCTATGCACGGCCGGCCTTCAGCAGCTCCTCAATTGCCACAGGAACTTCTTCCAGGGCTTTGCCTATACTGTCGCTGTCTTTAGCCCCCGCCTGCGCCATCTCCGCCTTGCCCCCACCACTGCCGCCTGCGATAGCCGAGACCTTTTTGATCAGTTTGCCGCAGTGGATGCCTTTTGCAACGGCATCCGCCGTTGCAGTCGCGATGAAAAATGGTTTATTGTCGTAGACCGAAGCCAGCACGGCCACACCACCACCCATACCCTCTTTCAGCATGTCACCCATCTCCATAACGGCCGATACAGGAGTGGATGGCACCTGGGCATAAACCACCTTGACGCCTCCGATTGTCTGCAGATTGTCCTTGAGCAGGCGCTCGATCTCAGACTTTGACAGCTCACGCTGCAGCGCTGTTTCAGCTTTCTTCTTGGCGTTAAGCTCGACCTGTAAATCCGCCACTCTGGCCGGGACCTCCTGCGGCGCTGCCTTCAATCTCACTGCAACCTGGTCGAGTGCGTCCAGCCTCTGGACGACCAGCTCCTCAGCACCCCTGCCGGTAACGGCCTCGATCCTGCGCAGACCGGTTCCCACGCTGGCCTCACCCGTAATAAGAAAGTAACCTATCTCGCCCGTTGCTCCGACATGCGTGCCGCCGCATAGCTCGGTGCTTAAACCTGATGCGCCTATTTTAACCATCCTGACCGTATCACCGTACTTTTCTTCGAAGATGGCTGTAGCCCCCGCGCTGATAGCCTGGTCGTATGAACATACATCTGTGGAGACGGGCAGGTTCTGCCTGATAACAGAGTTGACCAGCAATTGCACCTGCGTCAATTCCTGTTTGCTGATGGATGACAGGTGCGTAAAATCGAAGCGCAGCCGTTCGGGCGTGACCAATGAACCTCTCTGGGCAACGTGGCTGCCCAGCACCTTTCTCAAAGCGGCCTGCAGTATATGCGTAGCCGTGTGGTTCCTGGCAATGTCCTTTCTGCGCTCCTCATCCACCACTGCGTCCACCGGGTCACCCACGGATATCGTCCCTTTCTTAACCCGCCCGGAGACCGCAATGCCGCCGGAATAGGCCAGCGCATTATGCGCATTGAATTCTCCCGACAAGGACACGATGCTGCCCGTATCGCCCACCTGGCCACCCATCTCACCGTAAAAGGGCGTCTTATTCAGTATGAGCATGACGTCCTTGCCTTCCTCCGCCTTCTCGATATAAGAGGCCGTCTTCTCGTCGATTATCTGCAAGACCTTTGCCCGGGCGGCCAGATCTTCATATCCCACAAACTGGCTGATCTCCAGCGTCGGGCCAAGCTGTGTGAAGATGTCCTGTTCACCCTTGCCTCCGGCGAACCTATGGGTCGCCCTGGCCTTTTCCCTCTGCTTCTCCATCTCGGCCTCAAAGCCTTCCCTGTCCACGCTGAGCCCATGCTCCTGTGCGATCTCCACGCTCAATTCCAACGGGAAGCCGTAAGTATCCCAGAACTTGAAAACGTCCTCGTTCAGCAGACAACTGCGCTCCTGCGCCTTGGCATCTTCAATAGCTTTCTCGCAGAGGTTTATGCCGGCGTCCAGGGTATCGTTGAACCTCTCCTCCTCATTTTTAATTACATCGAGAATCAGCTTGCGGTTCGCCACCAGTTCGGGATAAACAGCGCCCATTTTCTCGACCACAGCGCCGGCCATCTCGCCCATAAAGGGCTTACCCAGCCCGAGTTTCCTGCCCATGAAGCAGGCGCGCCTGAGTATCCGCCTGAGCACATAACCTCTGCCCTCGTTGGAAGGCAGGAGACCGTCGGCGATCAAGAAAGTTACACCCCTGCTGTGCTCGGCTATGACCTTGATCATCCTGTCGGTTGCCTCGTCTTTTCCCTCGAGCACAGACGCGATGCGGCATATTTTCTTGAGCAGGGGTTCGAACAGGTCCGTGGAGTAAACAGAGGGGTTGCCGTTGCAGACGGCGACGACGCGCTCCAGCCCCATCCCCGTATCGATATTGGGCCTGGGCAGCAGCGACCTCTTGCCGTCTTTGGACTGGTCGTATTGCATGAAGACCAGGTTCCATATCTCCGAGAAACGGCTGCAACTGCAGGAAGGATCGCATTCAGGTTTGCCGCAGCCGGATTCCTTCCCGAAATCGTAATGTATCTCGCTGCAGGGTCCGCAGGGACCGCTGTCGCCCGCAGGGCCCCAGAAGTTCTCCTTCTCGCCCATCCTGATTATTTTATCGGCGGGGATACCTATTTGTCTCCAGATGAAATGCGCTTCGTCATCGTCCAGATAAACCGTTATCCAGAGCTTTTCCACCGGCAGGCGCAGCCTTTTGGTGACAAATTCCCAACTCCATTTAATGGCGTCCTCCTTAAAGTAGTCGCCAACGCTGAAGTTGCCCAGCATCTCGAAAAACGTGAGGTGTTTGCTGTCGCCGACAGAGTCCACATCTGTCGTCCTGAAGCATTTCTGGCAGGAAGTCAGCCGCCGTCCCGGCGGAACAGCCTGTCCCAGGAAGTACGGCTTTATCTGCACCATGCCGGCCGTGGTCAGCAGCAGTGTGGGGTCGCCGTGCGGTATCAGCGATGAACTGGGTATGATCTTATGTTTTTTCTCTACGAAAAATTTCTGGAAGGATTGACGTATCTCGTTGCTGTTCACAGGTAAACTCCTCGAAGCATTTTAGTGGAGCAAAAGCACTTAAGTCAATTTATACGGGCGCACCTGAAGGTACGCCACTACAGTTATATCCTTCTGCGGGCGCACCTGAAGGTACGTCCCTGCAGAAGATTATGTAGGGTCGGGTTTTCAAACCCGACCGCATCCCTTTTTAACAAGTCCGATAACATATGTTACAATCATAAAACCAAGGAGGCAGATATGCCTGTTTACGAGTACTGGTGCCCCGACTGTAAAATGCGGCAGGAGATATTGCTCCCGCGCTTCAACAGCGATGTTCCCCCCTGCCCCAGATGCGGGGGTAATTCGCTGCAGCGCAGGTTCTCCACGTTTATGACTCAGAAGTCATATAAAGCGGTTTATGATGACATACTCGGGGATTCACAGATGGTGCGCGGCATGATGAACAACGATCCCAAGGCGCTGGCCGCCTGGAACAACAAGATGAGCGGCGGCGAACCCGTCGCCCCCGAATATCAGGAGACCATAGAGCGAATGGAGAGAGGTGAAATGCCCTCCACCCCAGCAGAGGGCGGGGTATCTTCAGGCTGAGCCATAAGCTACACAGGAGACGGAATATGCCGATCTACGAGTATATCTGCCACAAGTGTCATAAGAAAGTGGGCATCTTCATGCGTCCGAATGCCATACAGCATGACCCAGCCTGCCCGGTGTGCGGCGAGACCGGCCTGCGCCGGATTCTCTCCAGCTTCGCAGTGGTCAGGTCAACGGCCACGGTTCACGAGGAAAGCGGCGAGTCGGGGCCAGGGATGTCGTCGGATTACTATAAAGACCCCCGCAATATCGGACGCAGCCTGGAGAAGCAGTTCAAAAATATGAACATGGAGGTACCCGCGGAGATACGTGACAGTATCGACAAGGCGCGGGAAGGTGTGCTCCCCGATTCTTTAAGGGACATGGACAGTGCAAGCTCGGATTCTGCGTACAGTTGATGCCAACATCAACCGGGTCAGCGAGGGGTTGCGTGTCATGGAAGACGTCTCCAGGTTTATCCTTGAGGATGCAAATTCCACACGACAGCTCAAGTCAGTGCGCCACCGTGTTAACCGACTGGCGGTCGAACTGGGCATCCACCTGTTGCTGAGCAGGGATTCCGAGGGCGACATCGGCGCTGAAAACGACCTTATCAAAGAGCACAGGGACATCTATGCCATAGTGCGGGCCAATGCTAAAAGAGCACAGGAGGGCTTGCGCGTGCTGGAGGAGCTGGCCAAGCTGCCGGAACTGAAAGACATCATCCCTGCCGGTGAGATTAAACAATCAAGGTACCTTATCTATACCATAGAGGTCAGCCTGATATCGCAGCTGCCCCCCCGCGAAACAGGACAGGCTCAAGATTAGGCATTTCTGCCTACCCGATTCTGGTTGACTTTAGCCGTTCCCGCTGGTACAATCCCACATTTGGTGGGCGCACGCCTAAACGGCCCACACAATTAAAATTCAAATAAGGAGGTACTATGGTACAAATTCCCCCGATCTTCTGGGTGGTACCTATTGCCGGTATCGTGACGGTAATATTCGCCGCTTGGCTGGCGATCAGCGTCATGCGCCGCCCGACAGGCACCCCGAAGATGAAAGAAATCGGCGACATGATTTTTGAGGGTGCTTGGGCCTTCCTTAAGAGGCAGTACAGCACTATCGCCATCTACTCAATCGTAGTAGCCATTATCATCGGCGTGATCGTAGGAGTGCTGCCGCCTGAGGAGGCGCTGCAGAAAGCCGGTTATGACCCCTTTTCCATCGGCTGGCACACTGCGCTTGCATTCCTGGTCGGCGCAATCTGCTCAGGCATCTCCGGCTTCATCGGCATGTACGTTGCAGTTAAATCTAACGTACGCTGCGCGGCCGCTGCCCAGAAGAGCCTGACCGAGGCAGTGCGGGTAGCGCTTCACGGCGGCGCTGTATCCGGATTCCTCATCACAGCCCTCAGCCTGATCGGTGTAACCGTGATATTCTTCTCTTTCGGCGGAGCCGATACTCCGGCATTAGCCCCGCATCTTATCGTCGGCTTCGGCTTCGGCGCCAGCTTCGTGGCGCTCTTCGCCCAGCTGGGCGGCGGTATTTATACCAAGGCCGCTGACATGGGCGCCGACCTGGTCGGCAAAGTTGAAGCGGGCATCCCCGAAGACGATCCCCGCAACGCTGCTGTCATTGCAGACCTGGTGGGCGACAATGTCGGCGATTGCGCCGGCCGCGGCGCCGACCTTTTTGAATCGACCGCCGCCGAAAACATCGGCGCCATGATCCTGGGCGTCGTTGCATACGTCGCCACAGAGAATGTGGCATGGGTGCTTTTCCCGCTGGTCGTGCGCGGATTCGGCATGTTTGCCAGCATGATCGGCCTCATGATCGTAAAAGCCAAAGAGAACGAGAATGCCATGAACGCACTCAACCGCGGTTATTACGTGGCCATCGCCCTATCCATAGTCGGCCTGGCCATCACCGTGTACTTCATGCTCGATAGCTGGTGGCTGTTCTTTGCAGGCGTCGTAGGCATCATCGCCAGCATAGCCATCATTTTCGTGACGCAATACTACACTGAATCACGCTACAAGCCCGTCAAAGATATAGCCGAGGCCTGCAAGACCGGCCCCGCCACCAACATCGTGGCAGGCGTGGCAGTGGGCTTCGAAACCACCTTCGCCACGGCCATAGTAATCGGCGCCGCGCTGATACTGTCCTTCGTATTCGGCGAGCTCAGCGGAGTTAAAGGCGGAGGCGCATTCGGCACGGCAGTGGCTACCATGGGCATGCTTATGACCTGCCCCTTCGTACTTTCCATGGACACCTTTGGCCCCATCACCGACAATGCCAACGGCGTTAACGAGATGGCCGGCGCCGGCCCCGAGGTCCGCAAAATCACCGACAGGCTCGACGCCGTCGGCAACACGACCAAAGCGCTGACCAAGGGCTATGCCATGGTGTCAGCCGGACTGGCCGCCTTCCTGCTCTTCCAGGCTTACCTCGACAGGGTGTCCTTCCTCCGGTTCGGCGAGACCGGTTCTTTCAACATCGTAAACATCGCTAACATCGAGGTTTTCGTCGGCGGTCTCATCGCAGCCATGCTCGTCTACCTCTTCAGCGCATGGGCCATTAAATCGGTCGGCAAGACTGCCAGCAAAATCATAGACGCGGTGCGAACCCAGTTCCGCGAGCATCCCGGCATCATGGCCGGAACCGAGAAGCCCAACTACGGTGAGATCGTTGATATCACCGCTAAGGCCGGCCTCAAAGAGATGATCGCGCCTGCCCTCCTGGTCGTGCTTGCGCCGGTGGTTGTGGGACTGCTGTTCAAGTACCTCCCCGCTATACCGCTGGCTGACGGCAAGTTCTACACGTGGGACGCCGCTCAGGTTGTGGCAGCACTCCTCATGATCGGCACGATCGCAGGCATCATGCTCGCCTCATTTATGAACAACGGCGGCGGCGCCTGGGACAATGCCAAGAAAATGATCGAAGACGACCAGCTCAAGGATGACAAGGGAAATATCCTGGGCAAGGGCTCTGATGCCCACAAGGCAGCCGTAGTCGGCGACACAGTCGGTGATCCTTTCAAGGACACTGCCGGCCCGTCACTTCACGTGCTGGTAAAGCTGCTCGCCACTATCACGCTGGTCCTCTGCCCGCTCTTCGTCTAACCCACATCAACCAGCTTTTGCAAAAGGGGCAATCACCTGATAAAGGGATTGCCCCTTTTTTCACGCCCGATGGTAGTCGCAGGCCCGTGACCCGGGTACACGACGGTCTGATCGGGCAGGGTATACAGTTTGGTCTGTATGCTGTGCTCGAGCTGCTCGTAGCTGCAGCCGGGGAAATCGGTCCTGCCGATGCCGGAGTTGAAAAGCGTATCTCCGCTGAAAAGTATGCCGTGTCCGTAAAGGCTGATCTCGTCGGGGCTATGGCCGGGCGTATAAAGCACTTCAAAGTGCAGGCCGTCGATGTCGATTTTGTCCCCGTCATGCAAAAACAGGTCGGGCTCAGGTATTTTGGCCGACCCTCCGGACATGGCCGCCACCAGCTTGATGAACGCGCCGGGCGACGATTTATCTGCGCCTGCCCCGACGGCGAACCGGGCGCCGGTGGCATCTTTGATGGCCTTGACAGCCCCTGTGTGGTCGAAGTGACTGTGCGTTATCACGATCAGCGATAATAATAGTCTATCTGCATCGATGGCCTTCATTATAGCCCGGGAATCCGCGCCGGGATCGATTACCATGGCCTTCCTGGTGGTATCCGATCCTACGATATAGCAATTGGTGGCTATAAACCCCACGGTCAGAGCTTTTAATATCATCTCAGGTTGACCTGATCTCTTCGCGCATAAACTTGATGTAGGCCACGGCGAAACAAATGGCCGACAGCGCGACCAGCCCCACCAGCTGGGGCCAGACCAGCATCAAACTCTGGCTGAGGGGCAATGGCGATGGCATCAGCCCTGAATATATACCTATCATCATCATGGTGGGACTGGTGCTGCCCATAATGGGGACAAGTATGGCCTGGATACTCTCGGCATAAAGGGTCCCGGGAGAGATACGGTTAAGCATACGGTAGAGGTTGTCGTAATCCGCCACCTGAACAACCGTGGAATCCTGATTTATGGGGAAAACAGCCCCTGCTATGAGGTTGGCGATTATCCCCATGAAAAGGAAGAGGAAAATCCAAACCGAGATAGAGGCCAGCGCCGAAGTGGAGGTTTTCCTGAACAGCACAGAGAAAAGCACAGCCAGGGACATCCAGAAAGCCCCGTAAAGTATGCTCACGATTACAAAAATAAACAGACGCAGTATTTCCTCCGCCTCCGGCGGCACGCCAATCAGGCGCAGACCCAAACCTGCTATGATGACTACCACGCTCACGATGAGAATGGTGATCATGGTCAGGCCGGCCAAAAACTTGCCATTGATCAGACTGTCCCTATAGATGGGCTGGGCCAGGAGTCGGCTGAGGTTGCCGCTTGTCCTCTCGCTGTTTACCGCGTCAAAGCCCAGGGCTATGCCGATGACAGGAATAAAAATAGACATGAACAACGGGAAAGAAAAGGGCATGTTGCTCCCGGAAACGACGAACAGGTTGAGGAAGATGTTACTGGTCGAATCGCCGACCGCCGTCCGGATATTCTGGGCGGCTATATAGATGGTCGCTATGCCGGCCATATATACCAGCACGAACAGGATGATAAACCTCTTGCTGTTGAAGCTATCAGCCAGCTCCTTTCTGAAAATCTCTAACAGGCCGTTCATATTCCGGTACCGGAGCCTTCAAAATATTTCATATATATATCTTCCAGTTCGAACTCTTCGACCTTCATCTGCACCTTGAGCCCGCTTGCCTCAAACACCACTCTCTCGATCTCCCCGCTGATGTCCTCGTCCGCCGAAACGATTGTGCTGTCCGCGATACTGTCAATACTGAAGACACCTGGAATCCTGCTGATGTCGGAGCGAACCCTGTCGGTGAGTTGAGCTATGGGCAGGACGATATTATAGTTGCCCTTCCTCAGGGCATCCCTGCCCAGTTTATCGACGGATCCGGAGGCAATCATTTGTCCCCTGGAGAAGATACCAACGCCCGTGCATACCTTCTGCAAATGATGCAACTGGTGGGAGGAGATTATGACCGTGACCTTCTGACTGGCCATTGTCCGCACAAGGTTGAGAATCTGATCTGTGCCCTCCGGGTCTATCCCCGAGGTCGGTTCATCGAAAATGGCTACCCTGGGCTGTTTGATCATTACATCGGCAATGCCGAGGCGTTGCTTCATGCCATGCGAGTACTTCCCTACCAGCTGGTCGGCTCTGTCCCTGAGGCCGACTGTGTCAATCAACTCATTGATCCTGGCGGTCAGGCGGCTGCCGGAAAGTCCGTTAAGACGGCCCGTGTATTCAAGATTTTCCCGGGCCGTAATATCATCGTAAAAACCGATCTTTTCCGGCATGTAACTCACCACTCTCTTGACCCTGATCGGCTCGCGGACTGGATCTAAACCGATAACACGAACAGATCCCGATGTGGGCTCGCAGAAGCCCATCATCATCAGTATGGTGGTGGTCTTGCCCGCCCCGTTGGGGCCCAGCAGGCCGAAAACCTCACCCTCCGCTATGCGAAGGTTGAGGCCTCTAACGGCTGTGAATTTACCGTAGGCCTTGGTTAAATCGCGTGTCTCGATTACCAGGTTATCGCTCATAATGGCCTGTTAGCGGCGTCCGAAGCGGATGAATATAATTGCCAGCGCCACCACCACCAGTACGACTATGCCCACACCGACCCAGCCCCAGATGGTGGGTGTGAGCACCGTTGTGCGAATCTGAAGGCTGGCAAAGGCATTTTTCGATTCAGGCTCGGCCTGCATGGTGATTATGTAATCGCCGGCAATGGTTTTTTCAGCCGGCTTAACAGTAACCTGCACCTCTTTGGTATCGCCCGTTTTGAGCATATCGATCTTCTCAGGATTGCAGGTAACAGTCCAGCCGTTGGGCCTGCTCTGTGCCGGGCAACTGACCCCAACCTTCTCGAGATCAGCCGAACCGGTATTAGCCACGACCACGATAAAATTGCTCTCCTGGCCTGCGGTTGCCTCTGTATTGAGACGGCCGTCCGGTGTCGTCAACTTAAGGTCATAACTTGCGGTGACGATGGCCTTAAGCTCAATATTTGCCTTGAGGTCGCCGGAAGCAACCTCGAATATGACCGGGTATTCTGCCGGAGCAAGCGCCTTCCAGGCATACGGCCTTACCGTCAGCTTTACACTTTCCGGATAGCCCTTGCTGCCATCCAGGCGGATGGCCGCTATCTCCTGTCCCTCACCGTAACCGGGGGTGATCATGTAGCCGAAACCATCGGGGACCACCGCTGTCAGATTGAATATCTTGGATTCCTTGCCCCCCGTGTAGCTGATATTGATGCTGTAGGAGTAATTCAAACCCGTGTTGCTGCTCAGCACCGGGTACTGACATGATAGTTCCAGCTTTTCCACGCTCTGCCCTTCGGCTGCTGAAACGGGCAGCGTGGCGGTGTACCCGGCCGGGTTCGCCGCAGCCATGACGGGGTTACCGCTGAAAAAAACGGCTGATATCATCGCCAGGGTAAATGCGCCTACCATGACCAGGCGTATGATTTTTGCAAGCATAATTAAACCTCCATCACTATAAAAGCACTATGTTTAAAACCGGATCATGGCCGCGGAGTGTGAACCATAGGACAAGGATATAATTTAGCCCAATATCATAGCTACTGTCAAATATTCAGACTTGCCCCTGAACATTCGGGAAACCTTGATTTATCGGCTCTGTACAAATATACTAAAAGCGCAGTAAAGAGGAGTGAGTCGAATACGGAGGTGCAACCGTGGCAGAAGTAGAGATCGGCCTGATCGTTGATTTCTTCGCCCGGCCGGTTGTGGCTGCAATTGAGTTAACCGGTGAACTCAAGGTCGGTGATAAAATTCGCATCAAGGGCCATACCACCGACATCGAAGTTCTGGTGAATTCCATGCAGATACACAATCAGAGTGTTCCGGCCGCCAAGGCGGGCGATGCGGTAGGGATTAAGGTATCAGACAAGGTGCGGCACGGCGATAAAGTCTACAGGATAGATGATTAACACCTAAGAGCCGAAACTCTTGATCAGGTTTGCCATTTCGATCGCGCTGTTGGCGGCGGCGAAGCCCCTGTTGCCTTCCTTGGCGCCGGCTCTCTCTATGGCCTGCTCCAGGTTATCCGCGGTGATAATGCCCTGAATAACCGGGATGCCGGTGTCAAGGCTCAACCGTGAAATCCCGCGGTTAACCTCCGCGGCCACGTATTCAAAATGTGGTGTACCTCCCCTTATCACACATCCAAGACAGATAATGGCATTATATTTTCCTGTCTCGCTCATCTTCTTGGCTGCCAGGGGTATCTCCATGCTGCCGGGTGTCCAGGCAATGTCCACATCCTGCTCGTTAACGCCGTGTCTGAACAGCGAGTCCCGCGCACCCTCCAGCAACCTCCCCGTTATTATCTCGTTGAAACGTGAGATCACGATACCAAATTTGAGACCCTTGCCTGACAGCATACCCTGGTAGTTCTTAGACATCTGAGACCTCCTCGGTTATTTCCAGCCTGCTAATCATCGATGGACAGCAGGTGCTCCAGCTTCTCCTGCTTGGTTTTCAGATAATTCCTGTTATATTCGGTGGGCGTAGCTATCAGGCGCATGCTTTCCACGACCTTCAGCCCGTAGCTTTCCAGTCCTATTATCTTCTTGGGGTTGTTGGTCAGCAGGCGTATATCGTGCAGACCCAACTCGGCCAATATCTGGGCGCCGATGCCGTAGTCCCTCAAGTCGGCGTCAAAGCCCAGGGCAAGATTGGCTTCCACGGTATCCAGTCCCATGTCCTGCAGCTCATAGGCCTTTAACTTATTGTGCAGCCCTATACCACGGCCCTCCTGCCTCATATACAGGAAAACGCCCCTGCCCTCCTTGGCAATCATGCTCATGGCCATTTGCACTTGCTCGCCGCAATCGCATCGCAGGCTACCGAGGGCGTCTCCCGTCACGCACTCACTGTGAACGCGTACTAGAACGGGTTTGCCGTCTGCTACCTCCCCCATTACCAGAGCCACGTGTTCGTCGGTATCTACGGAGCTCTTATATGCCATGATAGTGAAATCACCGTACTTTGTAGGGAATTTGGCTTCGGCCACTTTCTGTACGAGCCTCTCGTACTTCCTCCTGTAGGTTATCAGGTCGGCGATGCTGACGATCTTAATATCGTATTTTTCAGCAAGTATTTCCAGTTGCGGCAGCCTGGCCATGGAGCCGTCCTCGTTGAGGATCTCGCAGATAACCCCCGCCGGGTAAAGCCCGGACAGCCTGGCCAGGTCAACGACAGCCTCGGTATGCCCCGCACGCACCAGCACACCACCCTCCCTGGCCCTGAGGGGGAACATGTGTCCCGGCCGGGCAATATCCTCCGCCCGCGTCCTTGTATCAAGTACCGCCTTCACAGTTGCCGACCTGTCGAATGCCGAGATGCCGCTGGTGGTCTTATTTTTCGCCTCGATCGACACTGCAAACGCCGTGGTGAATTTGGATGTGTTCTCTTGAACCATGGGCGGGATCTGCAACTCATCCAGCCGTTTGCCTATAATGGGCATGCAGATCAGCCCTCGGGCGTGCGCGGCCATAAAATTGATCAGTTGAGGGGTAACCTTCTCAGCTGCTATGGCAAGGTCCCCTTCATTTTCGCGATTTTCATCATCTACTATGATGATGAACTTTCCGGCGGATACATCTTTAACAATCTCCGGGATCGATGACAATGCCATTAGATTTACCTCACTTTTAGATAATCATACCGGTCCAACAAGCTGATTATACCCTCTTGCCGGCCGGGGTGGTAAAATTTCTCGATGTATTTAGCTATTATGTCAACCTCCAGATTGACCTTCTGGCCCTGCTTCAATGTCCCCAGATTGGTCTTCTGCCTGGAGTAGGAAACGAGGGAAACGGAGAACTGCGACTTATCGCATTCCGTAACAGTCAGGCTGACGCCGTTTACGGCGACAAAGCATTTCTTCACCAGGTATTTTAGTACATCTTCGGGCGCTTTGACACTCAGTATAATAGCTTCACCTTCGGTAACCAGCGACGCCACTTTGCCAACGGCATCAACATGCCCCTGCACGAAATGCCCGCCGAATCGGCCCTGCGCAGACAGGGCACGTTCCAGGTTGACCCTGTCCCCCGCATGCAAATCACCCACATTGGTCAGCCTCCTGGTCTCGGGCATTATCTCCACCGTGAAAGTTGATTTTGCGATATCTATCACTGTGAGGCACGCGCCATTGACCGAGATGCTGTCTCCCAGTGCCGAGCCAATCAGTACTTCCTTAGCCTGCACAACCAGGCTTTTGGCACTGAGTTGCTGCACCGAACCGATCTCTTCGATGATGCCTGTAAACATAATCTATCTTCAGGTATACCCGCTGATTAAAAACTCGTTGTCGAATCTCTCGATCTTGATATCTTTTAACTGCAGCGCATCAGCCACCTTATCCACGCCCCTGCCGCTGACCGCGGTTTTGGCCCCCTCCCCACCTATTATAATGGGCGCGACAAAAGCCAGCACCTTATCCACCAGGTGGTGATCAAATACATAACCCAACAGCTTGCTGCCGCCCTCGATCATGACCGTGGTAATCTGCCTCTGCCCCAGTGTTTTAAGGAGATCAGCGATATCGATCAGTCCGTTCTCCGAACCAAGCACGATATATTCAGTTCCTTCTCGCTTCGACTTCAGTATCCCCGTGCTGAACTGCCCTTCCGCCACCGCTACCAGCGTTTTTCCGGGCTCGTAGAATACTCTGGCCGTGGCCGGGACGCGCCCCTTTCCGTCCACTATCACCCTCAGCGGCTGCAGCTTGGCGCGTCCGCACCTGCCGCTGTACCCGCGCGCGGTCAACTGGGGGTCATCTGCGATTATGGTTCCGGCGCCCACCATGATAGCATCGACGCTGTGCCTTTGCCCGTGCGCATAGTTGCGCGCCTCCTCGCCTGTTATCCACCTGGAATCACCCGTGCGGGTCGCTATCTTGCCGTCGATGCTCATAGCAAACTTGGCTATAACAAAGGGGACACCCGTCTTTATATACTTGAAATAACCTTCGTTTATCTCCCTGGCTTTCTGCTCGTACTCCCCAATATTGGTCTTGATGCCGGCAGCTTTCAAACACTCTATGCCTTTGCCCGCAACCACGGGGTTGGGATCGGCTACGGCGATGTTGACCTCTGCGATGCCAGCATTGATGATGGACTCCGTGCAGGGCGGTGTCCTGCCATGGTGGCAGCACGGCTCAAGAGTTACATACATGGTGGCTCCCCGGGCCATTTCGCCGGCCTGATTGAGCGCCATGATCTCAGCATGTTCCATCCCGGGCTGCTGCGTGTGTCCCAGGCCAACGACCAACCCATCCCTTTCAATCACAGCTCCAACTGCCGGGTTCGGGCTGGTATAACCCAGCGCCAACTCAGCCAGGGAGAGGGCATATGCCATGAAATCAAGGGGCCGGCTCAACATATCTGCGATAACATCCTGTATTTGAACCGTTAAAAATAACCGGGGGCAGAAGGGCCTGCCTACGATTAAATAATAGCCTTAACAGGTTCAAATACGGGTCAATTTTAACATCCCCTCATTGCCTTAGCAAAAATAACTGGCTTCTTTACGCTTTACGTAAAGAAGCCAGTTACCCGGGGTATATATTTAGTTTATCTCGTAGACCATTGCGACAGTCACCTGGAATTCCATCTCCCCGGCGCTGATGGGTGTGGGCGCCGACGCCGCCGCGTCCATGGCGGCGTATTTCATTAGAAAGTTCTCACGAATGGGCTGTGTATAACTGGTGTCTTCGGACATATACAACACCTTGCCCAGCTTGACTCCGGAAATCTGGGAGATCTGCTTGGCCTTCTCCATCGCGTACTGGACTGCCTTTTCGCGGGCTATCTTGTAGTAAGGGGTGGGATCATCAACCGTGAAGGAGATCCCGTTGACCCTGATGAGATCGCCGCCTGCAGCCGCAGCCTTATCTATGATGGGCCCGGCCTTGGCAATATCCCTGATTTTTGCGGTAACTGTATTTGTCACCCTGTAGCCGACTACTATATATGTGCTCTGTTTTTCATCCCAGCGCGTGACCTGATCGATGTTGTACTGGCTTGTTTGCATATCCTTGTCAGCTATGCCGCTGTCCTTAAGCACCTGCATGATGCCGGTCATGGCATCGATGGCATCTTTCTGCGCTTCCGCCACTGTTTTCTGCTGTGATTCAACACCGAGCGTTAGAAGCACCACATCGGGCGTCCCCGTGGCCTTGCCGAGACCACTCACCCACAATCCCAGGTTTTGCTGGCTGACGATAATTCCGCCTGAGCTTGCCGCTGTTGCTGCCACGGGCGCACCCCCCTGGTACACCACCGCCGGCGCCGGCGCGCATCCCGCCAAAGATACCGTGATCAGTATGACCGCCGCTAAAATAGTTGCCGTTTTCCTCAATTTACTTTATACCTCCTGAATTACTTGTTTACTGCATGTTCGACTGCAATACAGAATCAGATAGAAAACGAAATAGTCATGCTAAAGGTTTATCCGATTAGCACAAACATAGCTTATAGCATATAATTATCCAAATCAAATATCGGGAAATCACATTTGAAGGTACTTAGGGAATTCATCTTCACGCTTCTTGTAGCCGCCATCATTTTTCTCGGTCTGCAAATTTCGATCAAGAGCTTTGAAGTTTTTAATATATCCATGCTTCCCACCTTCCGCGAAGGCGACCTGATCATAGTCAACAAGCTCGGCTACGCCTTCGGCAACAATCCCCGCCAGGGAGATGAAATAGTCTTTTACGCCCCCGGCAACGATCCAAAGCCGGCCTTCGACCCGTTTTTTTCACAACACCCCTCTTGTTTCATCAAAAGGGTGATAGCGGTGCCCGGCGATACGGTTGAGATCAAGAACAAGGCGGTCTTCGTTAACGGGATAAAGCTGGTGGAGCCTTATATCAACGAGGCGCCTAAATATTTGATGTTTGAGCGCGAGGTGCCGGCAGGCCAGTATTTCGTTCTCGGGGACAACCGCAATAACAGCAACGACTCTCACACCGGCTGGCTGGTGCCCAGCGAGGATATCATCGGCAAAGTCTGGTTCCGTTACTGGACGGCGGATTGTCCCAATATCCGTTTAGTGATGATACCCATATTCATACTGATCGTGGGCACACTGATTGTCGTCATGATAGCGGACGTATCGCGCAGCAAACACTCCTGACGGCTGCCGGGCCCTTCAGTCCTGCTGATCCACTATTTTAGAAGTAATAATGTAATCGGGGTTCGTCCTGTCGGGAACGACAGCCCGGAACCCGATCTCATAAAGAGGGTTGAGGATATCGGGGGTCGGATCGAGATCGGCCTTGACCTCTGTGACCCCGGCTTTTCCCGCGACTGTGATATTTATCCACACCTCAATATCTTTGGTGCGAACCGGCACCTCTCCTGAATTGACCACCTTTCCGCTGATTACCGTTCTAAAAACCGACGGCTGGGGTTCCTCCGTCTTCATGCCGCCATCCGCCACGCTGATGTCGACCACACCCTGTGAGAGCCCTATATCAAAAGAATCTTCGTCGGAGATTGCCACGTTGTATGCTTCGTCGACTGATCTGACCTTGAAATAGTACCTTTGCTTGTTCTTCATGTCCGTTAGCTCAACAACGTGCTGATCGACCAAAGCTTCTTTTTCGTCCGTAACGGATATCTTGCCTTCGCTCGTCCTCCAGATTACCTGGCTGGAGGACGGCTCGTCTGTGGTCCATTTTATCTCCACCGAATTGTAGGAGATCTTGTCTACGCTGATCTTGCTGATGATAGGTGCTCTCGCGTCGGGTATAACCGCATCCTGGTCTGCTTCAGGCGTGGCATTTTCCACGACCGGCGCGGCCGGCGGTTTTTCCGCCATGCGCATCAGGACGTATATACCACCCGCTGCCATAGCGATAACCAGTATCAGCGCCAGCAGCGGCCATAACCAGGATCTCTTAGTTCCTTGCTTTTCAGACGAATCCGCCTGTTTGTTGTCGCCCCCCTGTCCCTGGTCGGCCGAAGCCCACTTAAGGAGCTGCCCGCATTTGCGGCAGGCCCGCTCGCCCGCAACCACCGGTGAGCGGCAATTCGGACAATTGTATTGATACATTATTTATATCTTACTAGATGCGGCACTTTTTGCCTACCGAAAGAAAAATTCGAGTGTGGCGGAATTGACAGAATATTGGATTAGAGGCTACAATATCGTTCGCGCCGAGGTAGCTCAGTCGGTAGAGCAGTAGACTGAAAATCTACGTGTCCCCAGTTCAATTCTGGGCCTCGGCACCACTTACATATCGGCCGGGCCGAAGTGGCGGAATGGTAGACGCGGCAGTCTCAAAAACTGTTGAGGGGCAACTCTCGTGTCGGTTCGAGTCCGACCTTCGGCACCAGATCTCAAAAAATAACTGATCTTGCATGGTAATAAAAAATTGCCGCCACCCTTCGCAGGGCGACGGCAACCAAGTCGACTGATATATCGTTTAACCCGGGTTAAAACGCAAAGCACGTTCCGGCATATACCACGAGTGTGATCAGCAATATTCCATCCAGCAGCATCCCTGTAAACAGTGCAAACAGCTTCCCGTCCTTGTTGATCATCTCTGCCATCTTATTCTTTGTCATTTTCCCGCTCCTGCGCTTTATTTTTCTGTTTGATACTTATAAAACGCAGTCCGGGGTCAAGAGGTTTAGACAAAAAGTAAAAATTTTAAAATTTTTCAAATTGACCGGCCTAAAATGTCTGTGATAACCTTACAATCGAACTGCCGAGTTGTGTAGTGGTAGCACGATGGACTTTGAATCCATTTGCCCAGGTTCGAATCCTGGCTCGGCAGCCAGTCAGCCAGCCCGGCACATAAAACAATGGCATTAACCAGAAAGGAAATTGAACTTGCCCTGACAATAATCTTGCAGTCAGGGAGATCTCAACTGACAGATGAAGTCCTGGCTATTACAGTTTATTTATTTTGCCTGGGATCCATACAACTTTTGAAATCTTTCCAGCATCTTCCGTGGCGTTACAGTTTCTCTTTCATATTTAGGCAACTCTTTCTCTATGCCAAATAGATATTTGGCTACACTCTTGAGGCTTTCAATATCATATCTTGCCATCATTGTGATGGTTTCCATCTGTGGAGAGCCGCCGCCGTGTAACCCAGCCACTTGCATCACACCAGCTAACTCCGAAACTATCATGTTCTCCAGACCCCGGAAACATTTATGCTGATTCTCCGAAGATATTTTGGGATTTCTCATCATGTATTTGTTTGCCAGTTCCCTTGTCTCCTTTGAGAAGAATTCTTCCTCAAAAGGTAATGTCGCACATAAGCCACCGGCAAGATCGGCTACAATCTTAAACTCGTTATAAATCTCTTCACCTGCAAGCCTCCTGCCGGCATTGGTTAAAACTTCATCTGGTATATAAGTACCGGATGATGATTTCTCGGCGCGATAGGCACTTACCTGGCCGGCGGCAAACACAAGCTCTGCCACACCCACCATGTGTGATATCTTTTCTCTCACATGGCTTTCCTTCTCGATTCCATTGTATTCTGCTACAAGCGCGGCAGCACTGGCCAATACCTCGGACGTAGCAGGCTTGCACCCGGTGTATGAGTGCCTGTGATAATGAGCAAAAAGCAAGGCAAGGAAACCGGCAAAAGGTGTTTGTCTCGGGTCAGCCTTACCATCCAGAAAGACCCTTTCCCTGGGCACAAAGACATCGTCAAAAATAGTATAGGATTCAGCATCGCCCACTTCTGCAATAGGAGCTTGCAGATATTTCCTCTTATGATTAAACGCCGGCCTGACCAGCATCTTTACCCCATCCCAGTCAGCCGGTATGGCAAATGCAACAGCATAATCATTGTCCTTATCGGTCATGAATCTTGTAGGTATGGCTATTATTTCATCACCTACCGGAGCAGTCGTATTGTCAATCTTCGCCCCTCTTACCACAATTCCATCGGGCCGACTTTCAACTATTCTCAGATAGAGGTCGGGGTCAGCCTGCTCATGAGGCCTTTTCAATCTATCCCCTTTCACATCTGTCTGAGCACAGTTGGCAGTTATATCATCATCTTGCCAAAAAGCGAGATATTTCAAAAAGTTTCGCCCTACATCCGTACCCAGAGCCTGGTCCATTTCATGAGTGACAACGGAAAGGGCATTCATAGCATCTATCCCCATGCATCTCATGATGCAACCTCCCACTCTGTGGCATATGAGCCTGGTCATCTGCTGTTTCTTCAGGAGGTCGTCTACACTATGATGAATATTGGTGAATCTATTTATCTTCTCTCCCGTTAGATGAGATGTCGCAGTAGCTAAGCCATCCCAGTCAGGATCGTTCGCCCGGTCATACGTCTCTCTTATAACACGTAATTGCCCTGCAAGCATCTCGTCTGTTCTATCACATTTATTACCATTTAGATAAAGGTTTCTTTTCATCTTCTTTAATCGGTTTAAATATTGGTCGTAAGTTTTTATTCCCATGGCTATTCCTCCTTATCCCGTTTTACCGCAGTTCAAAAATAACCAGATTTCAAGCTCTCGCTTGTATAGTTCAGCCGATATTAATGCAATTTGAGGCAGGATGTCAACAGCGGACACCGAAGTATTCATGTTGTCACCAACCCACTGCTATTCCAGCTATGGGGATCCGAGTTGGCTTCCTGGCTGATTAAGCTGTATGAATTGGAAAGAACTTGAATTGCCAGTTGTGTATTGCGCAACGCAGTATATTTACCGGGAGTTATCTTGCGTACTTCCGCAGCATACGCTTACCCGACCTCCATCTTGCACACCGCCCTGCCGGATCTGTGCGATATAACGAATGTTATCCTTTTGCCTTCCGCGATCAGTCGTTCCGAATCACAGCGCAATTTAGGGAAATCTGCAGACTCAAGGAAAACACGTAAAAGCTCTAACCGCCGGGCCAAAGCAACCTCTTTGTTCTCCTGCATTACCAGGCTGGAGATACGCTGATACTCTTTTCGCGCTTTGGTTTCGATGCACTCGCTGAGTTCCGGCACTATTTCCAAGCGGGTCATATCAATTTCTTTGCTTTTAGAGCTTCCAGCAAGGACTGGCCGAATTGATTCATGATTTCACTATCGTAACGTTCGATATCACCTGAATCGCAGAGGCTCGCCAATTGTGGATCAATGGGGAATCGAGCCAATAGTGGAGCATCTGCCGTTTTTGCCATATCGTCGCCGCTGCTTTTACCGAAAAGCTCTACTCTCTTATCAAGTTCAGGAATGTAGAGATAGCTCATATTCTCAACCACACCCAAAATCTGTTTATCCATCTTCTGGCACATTTTAATTGCCTTCTTTACTATCATCGCTGTTAAATCCTGGGGCGTGAAAACAATGATGACTCCTGCTACGGGCAGCTGTTGCATAATTGTGAGAGGCGCGTCGGCGGTGCCCGGCGGCAGGTCAACCACGAGATAATCCAGATTACCCCACAGCACTTCCTCCCAGAACTGCGTAATCGCTTTGCCGATGAGCGGACCCCTCCATATTACTGCCTCATCTTCACTGGGTAAAAGAAGATTGATAGACATCATCTCAATGCCTGACTTTGAAGTGACAGGCAACAGCCCGCTGTCACTGCCCCCCGGCCGCTCCATAGTTCC
>Ga0265595_1000566_pt1 | contig 32699 bp, 31 predicted proteins | sample saktaG_15_FD_190148 | JGI IMG/M metagenome (GOLD analysis project Ga0265595, IMG submission 190148) | Saline water microbial communities from Sakinaw Lake, British Columbia, Canada - sak_2013_06_06_50m | ecosystem: Environmental > Aquatic > Non-marine Saline and Alkaline > Saline ...
GGCCCTTGAATGACTGATATCGGTATCAGGTGTGTCGTTGACTCGGACTCCGGACGCTACCATCAATCTGCCGCCAGCCGCGACCACCGCAATCATCAATCACCCAGTTCTATCTCGGGATTTGGGTTACCGACGTCTGCTTGACTTGCGACACCGGACGTCTATTCTCTTGCCGCAATGGGCACACCTGCGCCCGACTTGGTAAAACGTCTGGTCGACCGCTTCGACCAAGACCGAAAGGTCTTTGTCTCGACCGACTACAAGGAAGAACAACTCCGCGCCGAGTTCCTCAATCCGTTCTTCACCGCGCTCGGCCGGGACATGGACGACAAACAGGGCCTGTCCGAATTCTCGGTCATCGCAGACTCGGTTCATAGTCCATGGCTCGCAGTCCCCGGAACCGAAGATCGGAAACCAGGAACCAAGAACCGAGAACCAGGAACCGATGAAGTCATCCGGCTCACTGCCGGCCATCAGGCCAAGGTCGAAGAAAAGCCCGAATGCTGCGTGCCCTGCGGGCCCGTCTTTCCCGCGGCAGAATCCGGAGGCTCGGCCTTGACGGGCACAGGTAAAATGCTCCGCATCCCCGATGGTCCCGCGCACAAGTATCCAAGGCCAGAAAGGAGCGATAGGCTATGCCCCCGTTCTTGTTCATAGCGTGCGCAGCTGCGTATGCCTTGGCCGCCGCGGGCGGCTACTGGCAGGCCGTCAGGCTGCACAGAGACCGCATTCTGAGGGGAGACATGCGGACGTTGCTGTTCCAGAGCCGATGGAACTGGGTGGCACAACCGGTGCTCTCAGGAATCCTTCTGCTGGTGTACAGGCATTGGATATTCGCGGTTCCGTTGTTCTATGCTGCCGCGTATTGGGGCATCATAGCTGGTTTCGCTCATCGCAACACTCCAAGTGGCGAACGACCAGATGTCATCGGCAACGGAGTGGCGGCTGTCGCCGCTCACGACCCACGTTCATGGCGGGAATTCGTACTCACATCGTTCGCACCCACACTGCTCACCATCGTTGGCATCACCACGGTCAGCATTTCCGCAGGCGTGGCATCGGCCCTAAGGATATCCGGACCCCACCGGACATCGAGCTTGTGGTGGCTCATCCCGCTGCTTGCACTGCTGGCCGCTCTCGTATGCTGGATAGCAGGTGCCCTGACGGGTGCTACTACAGCTACGCTCGCGTTGGGCTTGCTCAAACGGCGGAACTATCTGGACAATCAGGCGGCAAGCACCCCGCCGTCCGGTGGCGGCGCGAAACGGCAACGGCGCGCTCTCTCGGCACTTAACGGACGACTAGAGAGATGCTTCCGTGCGGGCGAATACGAGGCTGCCATCCAAGTCAGCAATGAGGTAGTCACTAGGTTCGGGTCCTCAAAGGACCAGGACCTCGTTTGGCGAGTCGCAGTGGCCCTTCTCAACAGAAGCGCGGCCTTGCAGCTCACGCGGGGGGCGGCCGAGGGAATCGATGCCTGCGATGAGCTAGTCCGCCGCTACGGCGACGACTCCGACCTAAGGGTCAGATGCATAGTCGCGGAGGCACTAGTCAAGAAGGGCGTATGGTTGGGCGATGTGGGCCGTGACGTGGAAGCCTTGGAGACGTTCGATGCCGTGGTCGAGCGAGTGGGAAGGGACGAGGAACCCAAGCTTCGCGAGCAGTGCGCCCACGCGCTATGGTTCAAGGCGATAGCAGTGCTGAAAGGCGGCCGTCGCGACGAAGCCTTTGAGTTGCTGTACAAGTCGGTCAAGACCTATCCAGATGTACGCTTCAGGATGGCCATTGACTCCGACCTATCCCCACTGGAGGATGACGACCGGTGGGCCAGTTTGATGCGGCCGGAGCAAATCAAGTGAAACGAGCGAGACACGCGGACGTACCCGGCCAGGTCTATGAACAATTCCTCGGCAAAGTCATCCGGCTGACTGCCGGCCATCAAGCCAAGGTCGAAGAGAAGCGGTCGAAGAGAAGCCCGAAGTCAGGAAAGCGGGCGGCGTCCGCTACACGCCCCAGTACATCGTGAGATACCTCGTCAAGAACACCATCGGCAGACTGCTCGAAGGCAGGGCACTCCGCTCATCGGACAACCCGGCCCGCCTGGCCACCGTGTTGCCGATGGAATTCGAACTCCGTCTGGCCGGAACGCGACATGGTGATAGGCATCATGTCGCTCGTATCGGAGGTATTACATGAACACGATGCAGAAGGTCACGGCCGTGATCGTCCTATTATGGGTGGCCGCGCTGTTCGCCACGTCCGCGTCTGAGAGACTCGGGACGGGCGACTGGCTAGGAGTGGGCATCGCAGCGGTCGCGAGCGCCTTGGTCGGAACAGCGCTAGTCGTGGTGTTTGCACGCGGCACCGTCATCGCTCGACTGCAGAAGGGTACCGTCGTGTTGGCCCTGGCATGGGCCGTTCTCGCGCTGGCGCCCGGCGGCCCTAGCAGGTGCATTCCCGGCTGGCAACGACGCATAGCGTACTACCCAGATCTCCGCATTGACACATCCGCCGTTAGCCGGATGTCGGGCGCCAGGGCCATGGATGCTGTGGACAGCGTCATCGGCGAACACCTGCTCGCGCACCACCCCGAGCTGTGGCGGGACTTTGGTTGGTGCGCGGTGGCCTGCGCTCGCAGGAGCGCGGTCTCGGTGGAGACCATCGTGTCGGTCATGCAGCGCGAGTCGGCAGCGCTCTACCGGAAACCGCAGCACTCCCCCGAGTTGGTGGCCGCCGCCAAGGCTGAGCTGGCAAGGCGACGTGCCAAGGGGGCGTATCGGCAGCCACCAAACAGGAACACCGATAGGTCTCAGGCCGACTTGCTGGCGACCGACCGGCGCGAAGAGTTGCGCCAACGCTTGGACTCTGTGATGGCAGTTGCCATCCAGGATGCCAAGACCGGTCGGCGACGGACCAGCGTGTACGCCGCGCCCGCTGACGCATCGACACCGGACTGGCCCGCAAGGTTGGCCAGTGCAGGCAGCGGATTACTAGCCGGCTTTGCCATCGTGATCGTGCTAGGCCTCTTGCGCCGGAAGCCAAAGAAGGCCACGGAGTGAGTAGATGAGCACCCGAACTCCGCCAAGAGTCGTTGTCCTCCTCGGAGCAGGCGCATCGCGTCCTTTGGGCATACCGACTTCGGGCGAGTTCTTCCGGGATGGAGTGTATGAGAAACTAGACGGAGAATTGCGCGACGTACTGGACTGGCTGGGCAAGTCGCATGGCGTTGAGCCGCAGAACGTGGATGTCGAGCATGTTCTTTCTCTGGCTGAAACCGCTACAGCAGGTCCGTCAGCGTCCTTGGCGCTAGGCGAGCAGCGCAGTCTTCCGCGGCTTGCAGAGGCGACCAAGCGTCTCATCTATGAGAAGTGCTCCGCCGTCGATTCAGCGCTTTGCGCGAACCACTATCTGTCTCTGGTTGGCGGGCTTTCGGCTTCAGCGACATCTGGTGTCTCCGTGTTCTCCACGAACTACGACAGAACGTTTGAGGCGTGCTTCACACCCACTGGGTTCGGGGACATCCTGAACTTCCACGACTACAAGCCACGGCTCATAAACGGCTTCATGCCGGGTCCGCATGGAGGGTCGATCTGGTCCAAGGACGCATACGCTGCCGGACTCGATAGTCGCCCATCAAGCGAGTGGCGCATTCCGTTCTACAAGCTGCATGGGTCCGTCGGGTGGGTGACTGAGAACAGACGCGTCTATGACGTCGGCACCGAGCTGCAGCCCGGACTCAGACAGCCACCTATGATGGTATTCCCTGGTAAGAAGGGCCTTCCGAGCAGCCCGACAAGCCGCTATGCTCGATACCGTCTTCTCGAGGACTTGGAGAGGTCCGACCAAGTGGTGATAATAGGATTCAGCTTCCGGGACGACTACATCGCTGACCTGTTCGACCATGCCGCTTACAGAAGAGGGTCGAGAGGGCCTGTCAGGGGCCTCCGGATCGACCCGGCGGAGTCCCTGTCCGCAGACACGCGGTTGACGTGGTATGCGGATGCGTTCACCGAGATTCGCCATGTGAAGCGCCCATTTGGCCGGGTTGGGCGCGAATCGTCGAACCTATGGTATGACTCACGGTCTGGACAACTGCGCTATGGAGCATGAGCCGTCAAGGCACGGCATAACAAGATGGTCGAGCTCGCGCAAGAACGATGAGCGATGAGTGCGGAGCGATGAGCGTCGGACGCGACAGACGACCGCCGACTGCATGTCCAGGCGTGACGATGCTGAAGCTGCACAAGGACTTGCCCAAGGTCAAGACGCCGGACGAGAAGGAATCCATCCAGCGCCAGATTGCAGCGACCGACAGGCAAATAGACACACTCGTGTATGAGCTTCACGCTTAGCCTTGTGGTTGGTCTGGTGCTGACTTCGGCGGGTATACCTCTGCTTGCCGCGGCGAGGGTTGTACGGGTCGTGTCGTATTTTGGACTTGAGCACCGTCCTGCCATCGCCCGCTGGAGAGGAACTAGGCCTGCCTTCCGAGTTGGGCTGGTCTTGTGCTTAGTGGGAGTAGTAGTCCTGCTCAGCGCGCGCTGGTATCTGGGTTTGGCCTGCATTGCATGGATACTGCTGATCGCCTATGTACTCGGGCCACGCCTCTGGGAGGAATGGCATGTCTCGCTGCATTCGCGCTTGTTGTACCGACGTGCGCTGGCCGATTCCGGTGGTGATGCGGCGTTCGCGACCGGTGCCGCGAAGCGCAGGGCGCGCGCGTTGCGGAGGGAGTTCAAGGCGGTGCACAGATCAGGCGTGCTGTCAGTCTTCCCCAAGCGTGACGTTCCAGGCACGCCGACTGGAAGAGACCCCGACAGTCTGGAGTACTTGGTCTACGCCGAGAGACGGAAGATGGAGGAAGCTGAGGAACGCGTAGAAGCACAGGATAGCACTCCGCCTACTCCCGCAGCCGATACCTTGGATGATGATGGGCAACTGCTTCCAGCCTATCTGCCAGATGAACTGGACCAGCTCGTGGATGAATGGAAGTCGCGTCTGGCTTGGATGGGCGTAGACAGCGATGTCATAGACTTGATCGTCCGCAACGCCCATGGTGATACCGGCGGTCTTAAGGCTCTGATCACTGCAGCCGAAATGCGTCCATGGAATCTGGCGGAAGACCACTTCGAGAAGTTTTGCGAATCACCTGCAACTGCGGACACGCTCGCCTGGTTGTTCGGCCTCACGTTCCGTGATACAGCCTACGACATCATCAAGGAAGCGCAGAACGTCCGGAGCGAGGAAGAGAGGCGGGCAAAGGCTGAGCCCGCCATCGCCATGCTTGGGGCAGCGCTCCTGTGCGAACCCGGACTCATCGAGGTGCACGTACTGCGTGCCCTGTTCTGGCGGGTCGTTGGTAGCAAGGATATGGCACTGCGGTCTTGCGATGAGTATCACCAGGCGAAGGCAAGGTTGCTGGGGCGCAACACCGTGGGATTCACGAGCCACGAGATGGATGTCAGAGAACGCCTCATGAACCCCGAAAGGACACGCGAGGAGGACGCGGCATGGGTGGCGCAAGGCCCCGGCCACATGCTGGACTTGCGCTCGCACGCCGAGGAACTGCTAGCGCAGGTGGAAGCGGCGATTCGCGGGGAGACAGGCCAGCCAACCGCGGGCTCGGGGAACAGGTGAACGAGCAGCCATTGCGGAAATGAGAGCAGTCACCTATTAGGGAAGAATGCGGAAGAATGCGGGACACCTCCCATATTTCTGAGCGATGTCAAGGCGCGACGCGGCTTCGCCGCGAGGTCCCAGTTGCCAGGTTCCAGTTTCCAGGTGAGGCAGTCGGCTAGCGATGGACGTTGTACGGTCTCTGCCGCGGTGTCCGATAGTACGCACATCGTTCGGAGCCGTGAGCCGTAAGCCGTAGGCTGCAAGCTGTGAGCCGTCGGGCGCTCTGCCGCACGTTGTTGTTGACTCAGTTATCTGACCACCTACCATCTCGGATAATGGAATCGGAGTTCTGAACATGCTACGCGTTGCTCTTCTTCTCGGACTTCTGTCGGCCGTGTCGGCCGAAGCTGCCGGCTGGAAGACGCTTGCCCCCGGGATGGAACTAAAGGAGTTCCGCGCCCATACGCCGAGCAGCATCGGTAACTCGCGGATTACCGTGGTGCGCATCGACCCCGAACTCTGGGAGTTCGAATTCATGGGCGTGAGCCTGAGCGGCGAATCAACCGGGCACACCGCCCGGGAGTGGTGCCAGAGCCACAATTTCACGGTCGCAATCAATGCCGGGATGTTCGACGCCGACTGGAAGACGCACACCGGCTTTCTCCGCTCCGGCAGGCACGTGAACTGCCGCAACGTGAACGACTACCAGTCGGTCGCGGCGTTCAACCCGCGACACGGCCGGGACATTCCGTCCTTTCGCATCTTCGACCTGGACGCGCCCGGAGTTACCATCAAGCGCATCCTGAGAGACTACACCGTCGTAGTCCAGAACCTGCGGCTTATCAAACGGCCGGGCGAGAGCGTGTGGCTCGAACAGCGCAAGCGGTGGAGTGAGGCGGCGCTGGGCGAGGACGACGCGGGTCGAATCCTCTTCATCTTCTGCCGCTCGCCGTTCGCGATGCGCGACCTGAACCGCGAGCTCCTGGCCTCGGGCATCGGCATCGTCGCGGCCCAGCATCTCGAAGGCGGGTCCGAGGCCCAGCTCTACCTGCATGTCGGCAAAGTGAAGCGCGAGATGTTCGGGAGCTACGAGACGTTCTTCAGAGAGGATGATGGAAACGACCGCACGTGGCCTATCCCGAACGTACTCGGCGTCCGGCCCAGGTCGCCGCAACAGAAGGAGGGCGGCGAGGGACACTTCCCATATTTCTGAGCGATGTCAAGGCGCGGCATGACAGGATAGTCGGTCTGGCCGAGACGCTGCAGATGACGGCAGACGGCTTGCAGCTTACAGCTTACGGCCGGGACAGGATGAACTGAGAGGCCGGCAGCCAAAGGAGGCCTGAATGAAGAGAATCCTCCTCGTTTCGATGGTCCTACTCGCGGCCGGGGCGGCGGACGCCAAGGAGGCTGATGTGAAGAGTGCCTTGATTGTCTACGGTTCCTACGCCGGCTCGACGGCGGAGATTGCCGACAGCATGAAGGTCGCGCTGGGCCGGACCGGCGTCACGGCGTACACTATTCCGGCCTCGGGCCTGACGGTGGACCCGTCGCCGTATGACCTCGTTGTCATCGGGTCCGCAATCCACGGCGGACGTCCGCATCCGAAGGTCGGCGAGTTCATCGCCGCCAACCGTGCCGAGCTGGGACGCAAGAAGGTGGCGGTCTTTGCCGCCTGCATCACGATAACGTCCGTGAAAGAGGATAGGCGCAGGGCAGCGCAGGCGTACCCAGGCCTGGTTGCGCACGGGCTCTTGCCTGTCAGCACGGCCGTGTTTGCGGGCAAAGCTCCGCCGTCAGGTTGGTTCGGCAATCTGATGGGCAAGCTGGTGCTCGGCATAACGCCGGGCGATTACCGGGACTGGAAGAAAGCTGAGGACTGGGGACTGGCGAGGGACACTTCCCATATTTCTGAGCGATGTCAAGGCGCAACGCGGCTTCACCGCGATGTCCCATTTGCCAGGTTCCGGTTCCCTGTCGACAATCCCTAATCCCAGTCCCTGACCCCTAGTCCCTCATCCGTTATCCCACCCCACGTGGTTCATTATAATGAACCCGCGCGTCCCGCCGCCGCAGCGTCGGTCTGCAGTAGCAGACGGCGGACAGCGGCTGGCGGTTAGCTGGTTACGGCCTGCGGTTCCGGCGGGCTGGACGGTCGTGGGCAATAATGTTGTCGTCCGGGTTGGTGGCGAAACCGATGCGCTTCTTCTTCGGCTCGGGTGGTTGCAGGAGTTGGCGGATAGCGCTGACCAGCGAGTCTATGGACGTGTCGTGGGTCGCCACTCGACGCTCGAGTTCGGCCAGTTTCAGGGCCAACTGGCGGTGACCGGCAAGCATTTGGCGCATGCGCACGAACGCGCGCACGACGAATACGGATACTTCGGCTGCCCGTTTGGAGTTCAGGACCGTCGCCGCCATGACCGCGCCGTGCTCGGTGAAGGCGAACGGCAGGTGGTGGGAGAACCTGAGTCCCGAGAGGTGGTCACAATTTGTGACAACCTCGGCTTTCTCCTCCGGGCTAAGCTGGAACAGGAAGTCGGCCGGGAATCGGTCGAGGTTGCGCTTGATGGCTTGGTTCAGGGCTCGCGTACTCACGCCGAACAGCGCAGCCAGGTCTGCGTCCAGCATCACGCGCTGTCCGCGAATCAGCAGGATTCCCCGGTCAAGGTGCTCGACCGGAATCAGGTAGCCGGAGTCTTTGTGCGTGGCCATGAGCCAAGGATAGCGGCGCGGTGTGCTGAGTCAGGGCGCTGCGCGGCTGCGCCGCGAGTGTCCGGCTACCAGTTGCCATTGTCCAGTGCGGGCTTCGGCTTTCCGTTCCTCGGTCTCGCGCAGCCGTCTTGTGATGCAAACCGGACTCTGACCCTATCACGCGGTTCATTATCGTGAACCACGTATCCCCAGTGGCACGTTAGGCGATTTCTCACGCGCGGCGCGGCTTGACCGCGACTGGCTAACGCGCTAATCTTGGACGTGACGGCACGGCCAGATACTTCACTTCTGACAATCGGCTATGAGGGTCGGACCCCGGACGAGTTCGTCGCCGTGCTGCACCGGAACGGAGTCACAAAGGTGGTCGATGTGAGGCAACTTCCTCTCAGCCGCAAGCGAGGCTTCTCAAAGACAGCGTTATCCGGAACGCTGTCGGCACAGGGCATCGATTACGTGGGCATGCGCGAACTTGGCACGCCGGCACCGGTGCGGCGGCAGTACAAACACACGGGCGACTTCGGCCTGCTTGCGAATCAGTACCGCGCACATCTCGCCAGCGTCGACGGTTCGGTAGAGAAGCTGTACAGTATGGCCATCTCCGAGCGCATCTGCCTGCTCTGCTTTGAGCGCGACCCGGCGCTGTGTCACCGGTCACTGCTGGCCGCCGTTGTAGCCAAGCGCAACGGTCGTCAGTTCGAGGTCCGCCACGTCTAGCCTGGACTGGCAGACCCGTCGCTTCCTGATAGCAATCAAGGCCACTCCCAACCCCAGCACAAAACGCGGGGAGACAGTCTGCGTCGGCGGGGTGGATGTAGAAAGCGGCAAGTGGACCCGTCTATACCCTATTCCGTTCCGCGACTTGGATGAGGACCGGAAGTTTAGGAAGTATGCCATCGTTGAGGCGTCGGTCCGGACGACGAGCAAGGACCGCCGTCCCGAGAGCCGCGAAGTGAACGTGGATTCCATCCGCCCGAGCGGCTTCGTGGATACGAAGAACAAGTGGGAACGGCGAAAGGCTATGGTGCTACCCACGCTCTCCGGTTCCTTTTGCGAGATACTGCGGAAGCAAAATACCGATGGCCTGTCTATGGGAGCATTTCGGCCGGGCGAAGTTGACTTTGGTTGGACCAAAGCGTCCGTGCGGGACTGCGACCGGCGTCAGGCCTGCTACGCGCAGTTGTCGTTTCTTAATCCTACGCGACAAGCGCTTGAGCCAGTCCCATACAACTTCAGGTACCATTTCAAGTGTCTCGAAGAACCTGCCTGCCCCGGACACGACATCGCCATAATCGATTGGGAACTGTCCGCAGCATGGTACCATTGGAGAACCAAGTATCCCGACGTCGACCAGAGACTCATGCATATCCGCCACAATTGGCTTGAGGTCATGTGTGGTGCAGACAGGGACACCGTGTTCTTCGTGGGAAATCACAGGAGGTTTCGAGACATCTTCATGGTCGGCGGCGTATTCTACCCGCCGAGGTAGTAGCCGCCTGCACGTAGTCGTGTAATGTCGAACACCACAAGCATCGAATGGACCGAAGCAACCTGGAACCCGGTGACGGGTTGCTCGCACATCAGTGCGGGTTGTGCGCACTGCTATGCGGAACGGATGGCGCTGCGTCTGCAGGCCGCTGGTATGGCGAAGTACCGAAACGGTTTCAAGGTGACGACCCACGAGAAGGAGCTGCTGACCCCGCAGTCGTGGCGCAAACCGCACGACGTATTCCTCTGCTCGATGGGTGACCTGTTCCACGAGGAAGTACCTCCCGAATTCATCCGGCGCGTATTCAACGTTATGAGGGCCTGCCGGCATCACCGGTTTCAGGTGCTCACTAAGCGTAGCGTGCGGCTGAAGCAGCTTGCACCCGACCTGCCGTGGCCGGACAACGTCTGGATGGGCGTGACGGTCGAGGACGCGCGGAATGTGAACCGCATCGCCGACCTTGTTGCGACTCCCGCCCGGACGAAGTTCCTGTCGGTCGAGCCGCTGATAGACGATGTCGGGCATTTGCCGCTTGATGGAATCGACTGGGTGATTGTCGGCGGAGAATCCGGGCCGGGGGCGCGGCCGATGAAGAAGGAGTGGGTTCTTTCCATCCGGAACCAGTGCGAGATGGCGGGCGTGGCGTTCTACTTCAAGCAGTGGGGCGGTACGCGCAAGCATCTCAACGGCCGCGAACTCGAGGGCCGGACTTGGGACGACATGCCGGTTGCGGCGGACCGGCCATCAGCCACTGGCGTTCTGGCACTCAGTCAGTCTGTCGCTCTCCGCGACTAGACTGCCAGTTCAAAGGTCGCGGTCCTGAGTTCGGGCCGGTGAAGTCTCTGCCGCACGTTGTTGTTGACTCAGTTATCTGACCACCTACCATCTCGAATAGTGGAATCGGAGTTCTGAACGTGCTACGCGTTGCTCTTCTTCTCGGACTTCTGTCGGCCGTGTCGGCCGAAGCTGCCGGCTGGAAGACGCTTGCCCCCGGGATGGAACTAAAGGAGTTCCGCGCCCATACGCCGAGCAGCATCGGTAACTCGCGGATTACCGTGGTGCGCATCGACCCCGAACTCTGGGAGTTCGAATTCATGGGCGTGAGCCTGAGCGGCGAATCAACCGGGCACACCGCCCGGGAGTGGTGCCAGAGCCACAATTTCACGGTCGCAATCAATGCCGGGATGTTCGACGCCGACTGGAAGACGCACACCGGCTTTCTCCGCTCCGGCAGGCACGTGAACTGCCGCAACGTGAACGACTACCAGTCGGTCGCGGCGTTCAACCCGCGACACGGCCGGGACATTCCGTCCTTTCGCATCTTCGACCTGGACGCGCCCGGAGTTACCATCAAGCGCATCCTGAGAGACTACACCGTCGTAGTCCAGAACCTGCGGCTTATCAAACGGCCGGGCGAGAGCGTGTGGCTCGAACAGCGCAAGCGGTGGAGTGAGGCGGCGCTGGGCGAGGACGACGCGGGTCGAATCCTCTTCATCTTCTGCCGCTCGCCGTTCGCGATGCGCGACCTGAACCGCGAGCTCCTGGCCTCGGGCATCGGCATCGTCGCGGCCCAGCATCTCGAAGGCGGGTCCGAGGCCCAGCTCTACCTGCATGTCGGCAAAGTGAAGCGCGAGATGTTCGGGAGCTACGAGACGTCCTTCAGGGAGAATGATGGGAACGACCGCACGTGGCCTATCCCGAACGTACTCGGCGTCCGGCCCAGGTCGCCGCAGCAGAGGAAGAAGTAGGGAAGAATTAGGGACAGTCACCTATTAGAGCTTCCATTGTCGCGGGCGATTTCAAGGCGCAGCGCGGCCGTCGGCCGCGAGTGACCAGATATGAGAAACCCATTCGACTCACTTCGTTCGCTCAGGGCGACTCGGCGTCGGTTTCCAGTTGAGGGAATCGGCAGACGATGAGCGTCATGCGGTTTATGCCGCGCTGTCAGACAGGGGCCGTCGAGGCCAACCAACGTGGCAGGTCGAGACGATGATGATAGCCGACGGCTTGCAGCTTACAGCTTACGGCCAGCGGATGGCGGTTTGACACTATAGCGCTATGACGCTATGATGATGTCATGAAAGCTGCTTTGCGTAGAGCCACAGTCTATTTCAATCCCAGCGTGCACCGTGCGCTGCGCCTGAAGGCTGCCGAGACCGACCAGTCCATCTCTGAACTCATCAATGAAGCGGTCGGCTTGAGCCTTCAGGAGGATGCCGAAGACATCGCCGCGTTCGAGAAGCGCGCTCACGAGCCGAACATCCGATTCACAGACGCCGTCAAGGATTTGAGGCGCCGTGGCAGGCTATGAAGTCTTCATCAAGCCTTCGGCGCTGAAGGAACTGGAGTCGGTCGGCAGTCGTAAGCTTCGGCGGGACCTGGCGGAACACATTCAGGCTCTGGCTGACAACCCCAGACCCCGGGGGTGTAAGAAACTGACCGGAGCCGACCAGTATCGAATCCGACACGGAGCATACCGTGTCGTTTACTCGGTTGAGGATGAACGCCGGACAGTGCTTGTGGTGAAGATTGGCCATCGGAAGGACGTCTACCGTTAGCACGCTGCCGCGGAGGAGTACCGGGACAAGACGAGCATTGTCAGTGACACTCTATTTCTGAACGAAGTCAAGACGCGGCATGACAGAATGGTCGGTCTGACCGAGACGCTGCAGATGACGGCAGACGGCTTGCAGCTTACAGCTTACGGCCGGGACAGGATGGACTTCGAGGCCGGCAGCCAAAGGAGGCCTGGATGAAGAGAATCCTCCTCGTTTCGATGGTCCTACTCGCGGCCGGGGCGGCGGACGCCAAGGAGGCTGATGTGAAGAGTGCCTTGATTGTCTACGGCTCCTACGCCGGCTCGACGGCGGAGATTGCCGACAGCATGAAGGTCGCGCTGGGCCGGGCCGGCGTCACGGCGTACACGATTCCGGCCTCGGGCCTGACGGTGGACCTGTCGCCGTATGACCTCGTTGTCATCGGGTCCGCAATCCACGGCGGACGTCCGCATCCGAAGGTCGGCGAGTTCATCGCCGCCAACCATGCCGAGCTGGGACGCAAGAAGGTGGCGATCTTTGCCGCCTGCATCACGATAACGTCCGTGAAAGAGGATAGGCGCAGGGCAGCGCAGGCGTACCCAGGCCTGGTTGCGCACGGGCTCTCGCCTGTCAGCACGGCCGTGTTTGCGGGCAAAGCTCCGCCGTCAGGTTGGTTCGGCAATCTGATGGGCAAGCTGGTGCTCGGCATAACGCCGGGCGATTACCGGGACTGGAAGAGAGTTGAGGACTGGGCGGTCTCGCTGCCGGACCTGGCTCGGTAGCCGGGCGGCACGGAATCGACACCCGTAATGAACCGACCCGCGGCAGAGCAGCGCGGGAATCAAAGGAGGCACTATGCCACGTGTGATTCACTTCGACCTGATGTCCGAGCAGCCGGACAAGCTGGCTGAGTTCTGTATCAAGGCGTTTGGCTGGAGCGTACCGAAGTGGGACGGCCCGATGGAGTATTGGCTCGCAGGTACCGGTGACCGGTCCAGGCCCGGTATTGACGGCGGCATCGGCCGCGGCAAACCCGTGGACCAGGTCGTACTCACCCTCGACGCCTCCGACCTCGATAGCGCCGTGGCCAAAGCAGTCGCGGCCGGCGCCAAGGTCGTGCAGCCGCGAGGCCCGATTCCCGGTGTCGGTTGGTACGCTACGATCCAGGCTCCGGACGGGAACCTGTTCGGCCTGATGCAGGACGACCCGGCGGCCAAGTAGGCTACGGGGAGGAGGCGAGTCACTGGCGCGGACGCGACTCCGAGGGGTATGAGTGACACCGCCTCGCAACCGATGAGCCTGGTCATCAGGAAGTTTGCTCCGGCTGACTACCCGGCGCTGGCCGAGATACTGAATGCCAGCTACCCGGACTACCCAACGACGCCGGACGAGCTGCAGCTCGAGGACCGGCGTCGCGAGAAACGGTGCCAGCGGGAGCGTTGGGTCGGGGAAGCCGGCGGCCGTATGGTCGGCTTCGGCGGCTTCGACCAGCCGGCGACGATGTATCACCCGCGGCGGTTCTCGCTCGTGCTGAACGTCCTGCCCGATTTCCAGCGCCGGGGCATCGGTTCCGCACTCTACGATCGCGTGGCGGCCGAGCTGCAGCAGTTCGACCCGCTCTCGCTGCGAGCGATGGCCGGGGAAGACATGGCCGGCCGTATCCGGTTCCTGGAAGCTCGGGGTTTCCGGGAGGAGTCCCGATGCTGGGAGTCGCGACTGGAGGTGTCGGAGTTCGATCCGGCGTCGTTTGTCGGCGCCGAGGAGCGCATCCGGATTCAGGAGATCGGAATCCGGACCATGCGCGAGTTGGAAACCGAACCCGACCGGGACCGCAAGCTGCACGAACTCATCTCGGAGGTCCAGGCCGACATGCCCAACCCGGAGCCGTACACCAGACTCAGCTACGAAGCATTCCTCAAGCGAATGCGCGAAGACCCGACTCTGTTGCCGGATGCCTTCTTTGTTGCCGTGGATCAGAATAACTACATAGGAGTGCATTTTCTGCGCCGCGTACCAGGCAGCCGGTCGCTCATGACCGGGGACACCGGGGTGACCACGACGCATCGCCGTCAGGGACTGGCGCTGGCGCTCAAACTCCGGGGCATCATGTACGCACGGGCACACGGCCACCCACTCATCCGGACCCTGAACGATTCTTCGAACCGGTCGATCCTTGCGCTGAACCAGCGACTTGGTTTCAGGCGCGGACTGGCATGGGTGGGTTTCATCAAGGAGTTCACCAGGCCTTCGACCGGAACCGGCGGAGCATGATGGAGCATGAGGGACAGTCACCCAGCTGGTCACGGCGGCAAGGGCGGCGTGACAAGATGGTCGAACTGGTCGAGACGATGCTGAAGCTGCACCGTGACAGCTCACGGCTTACGGCTGACAGCCTACGGCTTGCGGCCCACCTGTGTTGGACATGCGGTGGGACGCAGCTAGAATGAACTGACACGCCATGAAGCCAGTCAGGTTTTCGGACCACGCCCGCCTGGAGATTGTCCGGCGAGACATTCCGTTTGAGATCGTCGAGCGCGTGCTGAGCAGCCCGGAGCAGTCCGTTCCCGAGTATGGCGGCCTCGTGGCCCGGCAGTCACGCGTTGAGTTGGAGGGTAAGCAGTACCTCGTACGCGTGATTGTTGCCGAGCGGCCGGATGCCAGTGTCGTTGTGACGGCGTATCGAACCAACAGGATTGACAAGTATTGGAGGTCGAATGAAAGTCACGTATGACCAGGAAGTGGATGTTCTGAGAGTTGTATTCAGTGGCGCGAAGATTCAGGAGAGCGACGAGGATAAGCCCGGAGTCGTGCTGGACTATGACAAGGACGGTAACGTCGTAGGTATCGAGATTCTGAACGCCTCGAAGCGCGTGGAGAACCCCCGCTCAGTCGAGTACGCCGTCGCGGGCTGAACACCGAGACCCGACGCGAATCAGGGCGCGCACCCCGGCATGACAAGATGGTCGGTCTGGCCGAGACGCTGCAGATGACGGCTGACAGGTTGCGGCTGACGGCGCGCCAGCGGCGAGCATTTCCGTCCGGACCCATCTTCGTGGTGGTGCAACGTCCGACGTAGGCCTCTGAGGCCAACTCCGGTCTCGGTTCCTGGGCTATTTTGCGCTATTGACCGCAGCCATAGTTTTGCTATATTGCCTCGGGCCTATGGCGCTGCCAGATACGATTATCACCATCAATGACCAGGTCGAGGCGGTCCTGGTTCCGGCCGGCGATTTCCATTTCGGGATCGACCAGGCCCGGGTTACAGAAATCGTCGAGAGACTGAAAGAGCAGCAGGACCCGATCTTCAAGACTGAGAAATCCCGGACCATTGTCACTCTCAAGGACTGTTACATCGACCGCGACCTTGTCACCAATCGCCACTACGCCATCTTCATGACCGCGACCGGACACGCGGCACCGCTTTTCTGGAAAGACCAGCACTGGAACAAGCCCGACTTCCCGGTCGTTGGGATTTCGTACCGCGACGCCGAAGCCTACGCTCACTGGGCCGGCAAGCGCCTGCCCACCGAAGAGGAATGGGAACGCGCCGCGCGCGGGACCGACGAACGCATCTGGCCCTGGGGTGACGATTTTGACCATCGGCACTGCAACAGCAAGGAGTGGAACGCCGGCTGCACTACTGAAGTCGGGTGGTTTCCCGATGGCGTGAGCCCGGTCGGTGCGTACGACATGGCCGGCAACGTCTGGCAACTCACTTCGGGAGAATGGGAAGGCTACGGCAAGGCAATCCGGGGCGGTTCCTATCGGAACGGTGCGGCCTACTGCCGGACGACGTGTCGGTGGGGTATTGACCCCGATCTCAAGGGCTCGACCTGGCTCGGATTCCGCTGCGCCATGGACCTCGCCAAGGCGCGCATCTACGGCAAAGCGAAGCAGTCAGCAGGTAGCAGTTAAGAGTCAGGAACCGCGTCTGTCTGCCGACCGCTGACCGCTAACTCCCGACCACTTCACACAGCGCCTTGATGAACCGCTTGTTCTCAACCGGCTTGCCGACCGACACGCGCAGGGCGTTCGGGAACTTGTACTCTTTGACGGTCCGGGTGATCACCCCGCGACGCTGCAGCTCCTCGAATATCTCCTGAGAGTCAACCGCGAAGTTGATGAACACGAAGTTGGCGAAGCTCTTCAGGAAGAAGACCTTGTTCAGCTTCTTCAACTCCCGGTAGAAGAACTCCCTGCCCGCCTCGTTCATCTGCCGGCTGCGCAGGACATGGCGCTTGTCGTCCAGGGCAGCGACCGCTGCTGCCTGCGCAGCTCGGCTGACGTTGAACGGCAGCCGGACCTTGCCCAGGCAGCCGATAATCTCAGGCCGGGCAAAACCGTACCCCACGCGCAGGCCGGCCAGGCCGTGGACCTTTGAGAACGTGTGCAGGATGAGCACGTTCTTGTTCTGGTTGTAGTAGTCCAGCGACTTCGGATAGTCGCGGCTGGTGATGTACTCTGAGTAGGCCTCGTCGATGATGACGAGTACGTGTTCCGGCACCTTGGCCATGAACTCACTCAGGGCTTCCTTCGTCACTATCGTCCCGAGCGGGTTTATCGGGTTATCGATGTAGACGATTTTGGTCCGCGGCGTGATGCTCGCGAGCATCCGCTCGAGGTCGTGCGTGTACTCGAGCGTCGGCACCTCCACCAGCTTCGCATTCATCATCGCCACGCCGATTCGCGCCATAATGAACGAGTGGTCGGACATGACGAGCTCGTCCCCCGGGTCAAGATAGGCAAAGCAGGCCATCATGATCAGTTCCACCGAGCCGTTTCCGACGAGAATCGAATCCGGGTCGACCTTGTGGATCGCGCTCAGCTTCGCGCGCAACTGGAAACACGAGTCCTCCGGGTAGAAGTGCTGCTCGGGCAGAACCCGGCGCAGGGCCGAGAGAGCGCGCGGGGACGGTCCCAGCGGGTTCTCGTTCGACGCAAGTTTGATGACCGGTCCTTTGATACCCAACTCGCGGACGACCTGTTCAATCGGCTTGCCCGGCTTGTATGGCCGGATACCCTCAATGTTCGGTCTGGGAACTGGTAGCACTGAACCTCCTTTGGGAAAGGACTCCAGGATTCGAGGATTCGAGGGGTCGAGGGACAAGATTCCCGGATTGCTGGATTCGATTGGCTGGAATCCTTGAATCCTTGATTCCTAGACCCCTTTCCCTGTCTTCCGTCGCGTAACGGCAAACAGCACTCCCCCGGCCAGGGCAAACACGAGGTCAAGCGCCAGGAACAGCAGAGCGCTCGCCAGCGCCGGTTCCTGGCCCAGGTGGCCGGTGAGCCAGGTCGGCGTGAAGAAGAGCACGAAGGCCCACTCGCGCACGCCCAGCCCGCCGATGGTCGGGATGTTGACAACGATATTCAAGAGCGGAATGAAGACAAAATAGTAAATCAGCGGAACAGTGCCGCCGATCGCCCGCGCCACGCTGAACCACGAAAGTGCCAGCGTCGCCTGGACGCCCATTCCAGCCACGAAACTGAGCAGGAGCGCCGAGCGAGAATGCCGGTACTGTTTCACCGCATCGTATGCCCGGTCGAGCCGTTCGCCGAGCCGAAGCAGACGGATGCGGCCGAAGACACGGTTGACGAGCCGATGCCCGGTGTCGCTGAAGAACGCGAGCGTCACGAGCACCAGCAGAGCCAGCCCGGCGCATAGCAGCACCAGGATGCCGGGCCCGCGGAACGTGATGCCGGCCACGGCCAGTTCGAGCGCCCGCGACTGCGCGCTCGTGGCAAACAGGCCGATAGCCACGACCACGGCGAGGAACATCAAGCTCGTGAACCCGATGAGCCGGTCGAGCAGCGTGGCGGAGAACGCATCCGCGGTTCGGTCCTTCGGCGCGGTGTAGGCAATCCGCATCACATCACCGCCGATTGAAGTCGGCAGCAGCTTGCAGAAGAACAGTGAAATCGTGAAGACCCGGACCAGATAAGAGACGCCGAACCTCAAGCCGCGGGCGCGCAGCAACACCTGCCAGCGCCAGGACGAAACGACGATGAATGCGACGTACCAGAAAGCGGCGAGCGCCAGCGGCTCGGCCTGCGCGGATCGAATCAGCCGCCACGACGCGCCCAGCTTGTTCCGGAACAGCCATGCCAGCAGCCCGAGCAGCAGCGCCGAAAGCAGTACCCGCCCGAACGTCGAAAGGACGTTCCTCAATCGGGGCAATCAGTCCCTCTCGTCCCATCCGTCCCTTTCGTCTCTTTCCCGGCCCGTGCCAGTTTCTCGAGCCGCTCTATCCGGTCGCTGATACCGGAGAGCGCCTCCCCCAGGAACCCGGCGGCGAACAGCACCAGCCCGGTCATCACCAGCAGTATCACAAGGTAGAGCATCGGCCTGAACCCGTGTCCGAACAGCCGCAGGATAACGGCGGCAATGCCGACCAGGAACCCGAGTGACAACGCGCCTGTCCCGAGCACGCCGAAGTAGAGCAGCGGCTTACGCATGAAGGTGAGTTGGAACGCGACCGCAACCAGGTCAAAGAACCCCACCAGAATCCGCCCCCGGCCCGAGTACTTGGCCTGACCGAATTTCCGGGGACGCAGTGTCACCGGGATTTCGGCAATTCGGAACCCTCGCGCCGCGGCCAGCGGCACGATGTAGCGGTGCCAGTCCTTGCGCAGGCTCACGCCTTCCAGCACCTCGCGCCGGAAAGTCTTGAGCGCGTTGATGTCGTGCACCTTGATGCCGAACATCATCCTCGCCATCCGGTTGTAGACGGCCGAAACCGCCTGCTTCTCATATTTCCCCTGCTTGCGGCCGGTTACGAGGTCCCAACCCTCGCGCAGCTTCGCGACCTGGGCGACTACGTCCTCCGGCCGGAACTGCAGGTCGGCATCGAACACCGAGACAAACTCGCCTTGAGCCTTCTCCAGTCCGGTGACAATCGCCGCGGTCTTGCCCTGGTTGGTACGGTGTTGACAGACTTTCAGGAATTGGTACTGAATCGAGGCGGCGACGGCCGCCTGATAGGTTCCATCGGTGGAGCCGTCGTCAACGATAATGACCTCGTAGTCCGCTGGCAGCTTCGCCGACAACTCGGCAAGCAACGGAGCCACGTTTTCAACTTCGTTGAAAGCAGGGACGATGACGGTAACCGAGGGTTTAGAGGTAAACCCCATAACTGCCCAAATATATCAGAATTAATGGCTTTGTCAAGGTCTATCAACCGGAAAAGGAGAAAGGGGAAAGTGGCAATGGCAAGGCCCAGCCATCAGTCGTTCCGCCTTCTCTTTGACTCTGAGCCAGCCTAAATACTTGGAGCGGCGTCAGTTACGGCCGCAGACGGCCGCGCCGCAGCCCTATGTCCGGCGAAATTCGCCAGTCCCGCACTCGGAATCGCCCTCCAAGAGGCAGGAAGCTGTCAGCCCTATCTTAAGTAGTGTAGAAGCAGGGACTTAACGCACTTCGGCCGCGTCTACTCCCACTCGATTGTCGCCGGGGGCTTGGAACTGATGTCGTACACTACGCGGTTGATGCCGCGGATTTCGTTGATGATGCGGTTCGACACGAGTGCGAGGAAATCGTCCGGCAGTCGCGCCCAGTCCGCGGTCATCGCATCGGTGGAGGTGACGGCGCGCAGCGCCACGACATTCTCGTAAGTCCGTTCGTCCCCCATCACGCCGACCGACCAGACCGGCAGGAGCACGGCCAGCGCCTGCCAGACCTTGTCGTACAGGCCCGCCTTCCGCATCTCGCTGATGAAGATATCGTCGGCCTCGCGCAGGAGCCGCGCCCGCTCCGCGGTAACCGGTCCGAGAATCCTGACCGCGAGCCCCGGGCCGGGAAACGGATGTCGGCCGATAAGCGAGGCGGGCAGCCGCAGCGCCCGGCCCAGCTCGCGCACTTCGTCCTTGAACAACTCGCGCAGCGGCTCAATCAGTTTGAGCTTCATCTTCTTCGGCAGCCCGCCGACGTTGTGATGCGTCTTGATGGTTGAGGACGGCCCGCCGAACGAGGAGCGCGACTCAATCAGGTCCGGGTAAAGCGTGCCCTGCGCGAGAAACCGGAGCGGCCCGTGCTTGCTCGCCTGTTCCTCGAACACGCGAATAAACTCGTGCCCGATTATCCGTCGCTTCTTTTCCGGGCTGGATACTCCCGCCAGCTTCGCGAAGAAACGAGCGCCCGCGTCGACCACGTTCAGGTTCAACCGCTGCCCGAGTGCGCGGCGCACGGCCTCAGGTTCGTTCTTTCGGAGCAACCCGTTGTCCACGAAGACGGCAACAAGGTTCCTCCCCACGGCCCGCGCCAGGAGTGCCGCCATGACCGATGAGTCAACCCCGCCCGACACTGCGCACAGCACCTTCTCGCCGCCCGTGAGCTTCTTGATCTCGCGCGTCTTGTCGCGGATGAACGCGCCCATTGTCCAGGTCGGCTCGCACCCGGCGATCTTGAAGAGGAAATTGGCAAGTACCTGCCGCCCCTGCAACGTGTGCTCGACTTCGGGATGGAACTGCACGCCGTAGATTCGGCGCGTCTCGTCGCCGAATGCGGCGCAGGCGATGTTCGATGTCTTGCCGATGGTAACGAACCCGGGCGGCAACGCGGTCACGGAATCACCGTGGCTCATCCACGCCTGGGTCCGGTCCGGCAGCCCGGCCAGCAGCCGGCTCGGCCGGGTCGGAATCAATTGCGCTCGACCGTACTCCCGCGTGTGCCCACCGGCGACCTTGCCCCCGAGCAGTTGCGCGGTCACCTGCATGCCGTAGCAGATGCCCAACACCGGGATGCCGAGGTTGTAGATTGCCGGGTCCGGCATGGGAGCGTGGTCCTGCCGCACGCTTGCCGGCCCGCCGGAGAGAATCAGCGCCTTGGCCCCGCGTTTGAGTACCTGCTCCGCCTTGATGTCGTGGGGCACGATTTCGCTGTAGACCTTCAGCTCGCGCACTCGCCGCGCGATAAGCTGGTTATACTGCGAACCGAAGTCGAGGACGAGAACGCGGTCCATCAGGAAAGTCCGAAGGACAAACGGCCTGAGCCGGGCAGCCGCCCACTGCAAACTGCAAACCGCAAGCTGACTGTCATCTGCCGCTTCTGTCTTTCACTCTTCACTATTCTCAATTCACTCTTTCGTCGTTGCCAGGACCACATTCACCAACCGGTCCTTGACGTAAATCAACTTGGCGACGCGCCGGCCTGAAAGCAGCGCCGCGATGTCCGGCGCCGCCAGCGCGGCCGCCTTCACTTCATCGTCTCCGGCCGTGCGCGGCACCGTCACCCGGCCGCGCAGCTTCCCGTCAACCTGCACCGGTATCACCATCTCGTCGAACACGAGAAACTTCGCGTCCACCTCCGGGAACCGCTCCGCGAAGAGTGACCCGGCGTCCGGCCGCGCCTGGTGCCACAACTCCTCGGCAAGGTGCGGCGCGAACGGCGCGAGCAGGTAGATGAGCCGGCCGAGCGCGAACCCGAACACGGCTGACTGCCGCTCCGCAAACCCGGACAGGTCGTTTAAGAACTCCATCTGCGCGGCAATCGCGGTATTGAACTGAAACGCCTCGGAGTCGGCAATCACTTTCGTGTGGGTCTGGTTCAGCCGGATGTACAGACTTCGCTCCGCCGGGCTCAGCTTGCCGGTGTCCGGCTTCTCGAACCGGACCGCATCCGGGTTCTCCTCGTAGAGCCGCCACACACGATTCAGGAACCGCGTGACGCCGGTGACGAGGTCGTCGTTCCAGTCCATGCCCTTTTCCGGCGGCGCGGCGAAGAGCACCCCCAGCCGTGCCACGTCCGCGCCCGCCTCCCCGACAAACTCGCCGACCCAGACGCCGATGTGCTTGGACGACGACATCGTCTTGCCGTTCAGGCTGACCATGCCCTGGGTATGCAGGGTCCGGCATGGCTCCTGTACTTCCACCATTCCCATGTCGGAGAGCGCGCGGGTGAAGAACCGGAAGAATATCAGGTGGCCGGTGGCGTGCTCGATGCCGCCGATGTACTCGTCAATCGGCAGCCACTTATCCGCTTCGGTCTTGCGGAACGGCAACTGGTCGTTCCGCGCGTCGGTGTAGCGCAGGTGATACCACGACGAGTCCACGAACGTGTCCATCGTGTCCGGGTCGCGCCGCGCCGGCCCGCCGCATTTCGGGCAGGTCGTGTTGATGAACGACTCCACGCCCTCGAGCACCGACTTACCCTTGGGCTTGTAGTTCTTCACGTCTTCAGGCAGCAACACCGGCAACTGGTCTTCGGGCACCGGCACGACGCCGCACTTCGCACAGTGAATCATCGGAATCGGTGTGCCCCAGTACCGCTGGCGCGAGACCAGCCAGTCCTTCAGACGGTAATTGACCATCCGCCGGCCGATGCCCTGCTTCTCCAGGAGCGCCGTGACCTTCTCGACGCCCTCGTCCGACCTCGTCCCGTCGAACTGCCCCGAGTTCACCATCGCTCCCACATCCGTGTAGGCTTCGGTCAGCTCATTCGGACTTCGAACTTCGGACTTCGGACCTTCGATAACGACCTTGATCGGAATCTTGTACTTGCGGGCGAACTCGAAGTCACGCTGGTCGTGTCCCGGCACTGCCATCACCATGCCGGTTCCGTACGACGCCAGCACGAAGTCGGCGATGTAAACCGGAACCCGGTCGCCCGTCAACGGGTTGACCGCATACCTGCCGGTGAAGATGCCTTCCTTGTCGGCCGTGGCCGCGACGCGCTCGATTTCCGGCCGCATCACCACCCGGCGGCAGAACTCGCGCACCGCCGCTTCCTGCGGCAGCCCCTGCGAAATAGTTGCGGCCAGCGCCGCGTCCGGCGCGAGCGCCATGGAAGTCACGCCGTAGAGCGTGTCCGGCCGAGTCGTGAACACCGCTATCTTCTCGCCCATGCCCTCCGCCGATTTCTCTCCGGGGCCGCTCTGTGTAATCTGCGTAATCTGTGGATTCTCTACTCCGTCACTCCGGTTCCGGGCCATCTGCGTAATCTGCGGTTCTCCGCTCGGAGCCAGCGTGAAGTCGACCTCGACGCCCTCCGACCGTCCAATCCAGTGCCGCTGCATCGTCCGGACGTTCTCCGGCCAGCGGTCGAGCATGTCGATACCGTCCAGCAACTGCTGGGCGTAGTCGGTAATGCGGAAGAACCACTGCGTCAGTTGCCGCTTCACGACGGTCGCGCCGCACCGGTAGCAGAGCCCGTCGTTCACCTGCTCGTTGGCCAGCACGGTCTGGCATTGCGGGCACCAGTTCACCGACGCTTCCTTCCGGTACGCGAGTCCGCGCTCGTAGAACTTGATGAACAGCCATTGGTTCCAGCGGTAATACTCGGGCATGCACGTCGTCACCTCGCGGTCCCAGTCGTAGCCGATGCCCAGCAGTTTCAGGCTCTGCCGCGCGGTCTCTATAGATTCGAAGGTCCAATAGCTCGGGTGATTGCCATGGGCGATGGCCGCGTTCTCCGTGGGCAGGCCGAACGCGTCCCAGCCGAACGGGTGCAGCACGTCGTAGCCCTGCATCTTCCGGAACCGACAGAGCACGTCGCCGATGACGTAGTTCCGGCAGTGGCCCATGTGTACGTCCCCTGACGGGTAGAAGAACATCACCAGCACGTAGAACTTCCGCTTCGGGTCCGGGTTAGTTCGGAACGTGCCGTGCTGGTTCCAGTACGCCTGCCAGCGCTCTTCAATCTCGCGGGCCGGGTACGCGACTCTCATCCGCTCGCCGCCCGCTCCCTTCTCAGTCGTCATTCGCAACTCTCATTCTACATTTACCGCTTTCTTCCTCGCTCCGCGCGTCCGGTCCCGCCGCACCTTGCGCCGCATGCAGAACTCCGGCGGTGCCGCGCCGGCATGAATCGAACAATACTCCTCAGTCATCGGACACGCGGCGCAGATTGTGAACATCTCAAGCAGCACGAACGGCTCCGGATGTCCGCTGATGATGTCCCGATTGATCTCGTAGAGCTGGAGCAGGCACAGCCGGATGTGCTTCTCGTCCCACCGCTCCCCCGCGTACTGCCCCGCAACCAGCCGCAGGAATGCACCCGCCAGCCATGCGACAATCTTCACCGGCTCCTCGCCCCAGTCACGCAGTCGTTCGAGCACGGCCAGCGCGCTGGCGCTGTCCCGGCGTCCGACCAGGTTCACGTACTCGTTCAACTCGAACTCGCGCGACTGGCCGGCCAATTTCCGTACGTCTTCGGCCGTTATCGAATCGCCCGGGTCAACCGCCGTCGCCAGCTTCTCCAACTCGCCCAAAAGCAACGTCGTCCCATCCCCGGACACGTCCAGCAGCAACTGCACTGCCGCGGGCTCCAGCGAGATGCCCAGTTCCTTTGCCCGGCGGTGAATCAACGAGGTCAACTCAGCCTCGCCCGGCTGCCGGAGGTCGACGACGAACCTGCCGAGACCCGCCCCGGCAAGGGCCTTCTGCAGTTTGGGGTCATAGTCACTCGTGAGCGCCACGGCGCACGCTTCAGGCAGGGCAGCCAATCCATCAAGCAGCTCCTTCATAGCCGGCTTGCCCAGGCGGTCAATCTCGCGCACCACGACCAGCCTGCGCTTCGACGCAACCGGCGGCTGTCGGACGTGCTGCAGCAGAATCGTGACATCCAACTCATCAGCGTGAACCGACTCGAAGTCGAACCCCTCAAGCCCGGGCTGGACCAACGCCTCCTTCAACACGCGCAGCAATTCATCGGCGGCGGCCGAATCTGCCCCGAACAGGATATACACCGGCGCAAACTTCCCGCGTTTGATGTCCGCGAGAACCTGCGCAGGCTTGCGTGATGAACTACCTGAATAGCCGGCCATTGGTCATCTTATTCACTCCAGCCCGACTGTCAAATCCGCCGACCGCGAGCCGCCGCGACCGGTCGGAAGAATGGCTTGACAGCCAGCCTGGATAGGTGTATAACAGAGCCGGGTATAGACGGAAAGGCCGCCGTCCCAAATAGGAGGCATTGTGAAGAAGTTCATCCTGCTCGCGCTGCTTGTGCCCGCGCTGTCGCTGGCAATCTATGACATGAAGTGGTTCGACCTGAACCACTGGCGCAGCCCGTTCTACAACGACGGGCGCTGGGGAATAGACATCACCCAGGGCGCCGGTGTCGCGGCCGGGACTTGGCCCCAACCGCTGCACAATTGCTACGTCTTCGGTGCCGGTGCATGGATTGGCGCAGTAGACACCCGCGTCCATGCCGATACTCTGGTCACCGACACCTACAACCCGAACTCCGGGGGCACGGAAATCAGCCCAACGCTCTGCCGGTACTGGCCGGAAGGCGACACAAACGTTCTCGACCGCATCTATGTCCACCCGGGCGACTGGCCGCCGCCTCAGACCCGATTCCCGATGGCTCCGCAGGACCCGCGTTCGGACATGGAACTCTGGTGCGGCTTCAGCGACGCGGACCCGTCCCTGCATATCTCGCCCGGCCGGCCCTTGGGCATTGACGTCTACCTTACCGTCTGCGGCTATGACGACTCGCTGGCCCAGGACTTCTTCTTCCTCAGGTACGAACTGGCCAACTGCTCGGGCGATTCCATTCGGCAGACCTACTTCGGCATGGTGCTCGATCCCGACATCGGTGGCGGAACCGATGACATGACCGGCCTGATACTGGACCATCTCTTCCAGGTCGGCCCAGACACCATACGGGTGAAGAATACCGGCTTCGCGTACGACTACGACAATATCGAGAACCCGGGTGGGAACTGGGAGTCGGGAACGCCCGGGGCCCTCGTCGTCATGCTGCTCGATGCACCTGGATCGCTCGGCCTGACCGCTTTCAAAAGATTCCCGATCGACATTGACCCCGTTACCGATGCAGCGCAGTATCTGACCCTGGCCGGGTACAACTACCGCACCGGTGTCTATGAGCCGTATGACTCAACTGACCTTATCCCCGCTGACGTACGGATGCTGCTTTCGACCGGGCCGTTCGACCTTGCCCCAGACTCGACGGTCACCTTCTGGTACGCGGTCATCTGCTCGCCGTTCGGTGACTCGGGTCAATACCCGCCGGGCCGCGACACATCAGAGCTTGCCCTGCGCTGCAAGTGGGCGCGTGAGTACTTCGAGCGCCTCAGCGGCATTGCCGAACAGCCGCCAACACCCCGCAGCGTCCAGCCGCTCGCCACCATCGTCCGCGGCATTCTGTTCCTGCCGTGGGACATGACCGAAACCCGCTCTGGGGTTTCGGATCGTGTCCCAAGACCTGTGTTGCTCGACGCAACCGGTCGCAGAGTCATGTCGCTGCGCCCCGGCGCCAACGACGTCAGCAGACTGCCTACGGGCGTGTACTTTGTGCAGTCCCCAACCGGGGATCGTCAATCAATAGTGAGAAAGGTCGTTCTGACCAGATAGGAGATTGGGATGTCGACGATACTGATTCTTGCGATGGCGCTTTCCGTAACCGCACCGTCGGGTTCGCGAATGAATGCGTTAGAGAATCTGCTGCCGTCGCCGGTCTGGCTTGAGAGCCTGTACGGCCCGCCCGAGACGATTCCGACCGGCATGCCCACGGATTGCCACGCGGTCTGGGCTCAAACGCCTGAGTTCGAGCCGACGAACTACGGACCGGCGGCTGATTCCGGGCGGTTCGACGTCGTCCATCTGCCATTTCCCGAAATCAGGATCGTGGCGTTCCTCGTGATGCCGTGGGATACCATCGACACGTTCAGAACATGGCAGCCCTGTGTCCGAGTGAAGAACACTGGCGCGCTTTCCGATTCGGTTTGGGTGGCACTGCGGTTCTCAGATACGCTCGGCGACCGGACGGTCTACGCTGATTCCAGTCATCTGCTATTGTACGGAGGGCAGAGCGCTGATGTCTCGTTCCAGTCTATCCGCTTTAACGTACCCGGGCCGTATCACGGCCAGTTGGCGTTGCGCGGCCTGCATGGAGAGGAGGAAACCGTGGACTGGGACTTCTGGGTCGATGGCAACCTTGGTGTTGAGGAACGGTCGGTCTGTGCCAACGCTGACGTTGCGCCGACCATCGTCCGCGGCGTCCTCTTTCTTCCGCCTTCTCTCTTCACTCTTCACTCTTCACTCTTCGACATGACCGGTCGCGCGGTCATGTCGCTCCGCCCCGGTGCCAACGACGTCAGCAGACTGCCTCCGGGCGTGTACTTTGTGCAGTCCCCAACCGGGGATCGGCAATCGATAATGAGAAAGGTTGTTCTAACCAGATAGGAGATTGGGATGTCGACGATACTGATTCTTGCGATGGCGCTTTCCGTAACCGCGCCGCCGGGCTCGCGAATGAGTGCGTTAGAGAATCTGCCGCCGTCGCCGGTCTGGCTTGAGAGCCTGTATGGCCCGCCCGAGACGATTCCGACCGGCATGCCCACGGATTGCCACGCGGTGCTGCACGCCAATGATTGGGTCTTGGGCGCCATCTACTTAAGCGTCAGACTTGACGGTGCGGCTATCTACTCGGATTCGGAACGATTCGAGCTTTCCCCGGGAGAGAGCTTGCCGGTATGGAGCGGATGGTGGCTGTACGACTCCGGGTACTACGAGGTCAAAGACTCGGCGGTCTGCGAGTCGTATCCCGACAGCGCGTATCAGGTCGTCTGGGATTTCCTCATCGGGCCGCGGCACCACGGAGGAATCGGCATATCGCGTATTGTCCAGGTACCGGGCTACCTCGTCGATACATTCTGGACGCAAACGCCTGAGTTCGAGCTGGCGAACTACGGTTTGGCTGCTGATTCCGGTTGGGCGTTCGTCCTGTTTTCCGACATCGGACAAGACCGCGTCGTCCATGCTGACTCGGTGTGGTTTTCACTGGAACAAGGGGAGCATCAGGACGTGGTCTTCCAGTCGTTCCGATTCCACACCTTGGGCCCGCATGTCGGCGTCTGCGGGTGGACGACCATCGGTGGCGATGCCGATTCTCTCTCGTGGTGCTTCGACGTCGCCTATCTGCAACCTCCCAGCATCGCCATCGTGGCGTTCCTAGTGATGCCGTGGGATACCATCGACACGTTCAGAACATGGCAGCCCTGTGTCCGAGTGAAGAACACTGGCGCGCTTTCCGATTCGGTTTGGGTGGCACTGAAGTTCTCAGATACGCTCGCCGACCGGACGGTCTACGCCGATTCCCATCATCTGCTATTGCACGGAGGGGAGAGCGATGACGTCTCGTTCCAGTCTATCCGCTTTAGCGTACCCGGGCCGTATCACGGCCAGTTGGCGCTGCGCGGCTTGCGTGGCGAGAGCGAAACCGCGGACTGGGACTTCTGGGTCGATGGCAACCTTGGTGTTGAGGAACGGTCGGTTTGTGCCGACGCTGACGTTACGCCGACCATCGTCCGCAGCGTCCTGTTCCTGCCGGTTTCTCTCTTCACCCCACACTCTTCACTCTTCGACATGACCGGTCGCGCGGTCATGTCGCTCCGCCCCGGCGAAAACGACGTGAGCTGCCTGAGTCCGGGCGTCTACTTCGTACGGGAGGGGCAAGCCAAAACCGTCCGCAAGGTCGTGCTTACGAAATAGGGAGGCAACGTGAAAATCGCTAGTGTTCTTCTGGCCGTATGCTGCTGCCTGTCAGCCGTCTCCGCCCAGTGGCTTGAGACGACGATATTGATTCCCGATTCCCTGGCCGGTGTGACCTATCCGAGGAGGCTTGCCCTCAACCCGGTCGAGAATACTATCTACGTTTCTGGTCTCGGCGGGCTGATTGCCATCGACGGGAATACCAACGCAAAGCTGGCGCGGATTGGCCTCCCCTATGAGCACACTGGAATCGGGCTGGACATTGCCTGCAATCCATCCGCCAATAAGGTCTATTGCGCGAGTGTGTTCGATTCGTCGGTCGTTGTCGTCGACGGCGCTACAAACCAAAGGCTTGCCTCGGTACCGGTTGCTCCCTATCCCATCGCACTGGCCTACGATGCGGACGACAACCGTCTGTACTGCGCCCACTGGTTCAGTCCCGTCGTTACCGTCATAGACTGTACGGACGACTCCGTTCTCACGACGATACCTATCGGGGCCGGGTCTTTCGACATATGCTATCATCCGGGTGCCGGCAAAGTCTATTGCTCAGATGGCTATGCCGTGACGGTCATCGACTGCGGGCCGGACACAGTGGTTGGTACGATTCCGGTGGGAGGCTGGACAGTCGCCCTGTGCCTGAACCCGCAGGACAGCAAGGTCTACGCCGCGAACTATGACTCCGGCACGGTGTTGGTCATCGACTGCGCGACGGACAGCGTCGTGAAGGTCGTGCCGGCGGGCACGGAGCCGCTCTACCTCTGTTACAATGGTGCCGCCAATAAGGTCTACTGCGCCAACTACACTGACGTGCTTGTGATTGACTGCGCCACGGACAGTGTGGTCGGTTCGGTCGGCATCTCCGCATATTCGCTATTTGCCGACTCGAGCCGCAACCGGGTCTATTGCGGTGACGCCTATGGCAGCTCTGTCCTTGCCATCGACGGGTCCTCGAACGTCGCAACCGACACCTTCTTCCTTGGCGACTACGGCGGGATTGGCGGGCTGTGCTGTAATGGACCAGGCAATTACCTGTACTGCGCGGGCTTCCAGACCGACATCGTGGGCGTAATCGACCTGGCCGGCGACAGCCTGCTCGACATAGTGGCCATCGGCGACGAACCCGTGGCGCTTGCGGCAAATCCACAGAATGACAAGGCGTACTGCGCTAATCGGTACAGCTCTACGGTCTCGGTGATTGACTGCACCGCGAACCGCGTGGAGGCCTTGGTGCCGGTGGGTTCGAGACCGGCGGCCTTGTGCTACAACCCGACCGACAACAAGGTCTACTGCGCCAGCTCTTGGAGCAACAACGTGACAGTAATCGACGGCGCTACTAATGAAGTGATAGACTCCGTGCCGGTCGGACAGTCACCGCAGGTTCTCTGCTACAACTCAGTGAGTAACCGGGTCTACACCGCCGACTACTACGGCCACAGCGTGACTGTGATTGACGGCGCGACCAACCAGGTTCTCGCAACCGTGCCTGCCGGCGAACAGCCGCTGGCCCTCGCCTGCAGCCCGGCGAGCAACAAGATCTACTGCGCGAGTGGCGGACAGTCGTCGCCCGATTCGATTGTCACAGTGATTGACGGCTACACGAACAACGTGCTTGCCACGCTGGTCGTCGGCCCTGGCCCGGCGGCCCTTGCCTATGACTCCGCGGATAACCGTGTGTACTGCGCCATTGCCAGGGACAGCGTGCTTGTCGCCATTGACTGCGGGTCAGACAGCATCGTGGCAAACGTGCTCGTCGACCTGCGGCCGAAGACTCTCTGCTACAACCCGACCGACGGCAGAGTATACTGCGGCTGCGCAGGGAGAGACGTAGTCTCGATTGTGGACGCGGCGACAAACACGGTGGTCGGCAGTGTGCACGTGGACGGCGAGCCGGTCGCGCTGTTCCATAACCCGCTGAACGACAAGGTCTATTGCGCTCTGGGCAGTTCGGACAGCATGGTCGTAATCAGCGGCCGGACAAACACGCTCGTCGGCAAGGTCTGGGCCGGCAATGGCGTGACCGCGTTTGCCTGGAGCCAGCCGCTGAACCGAACTTATGTTACCAACCAGTTCGACTCTCGCGTCGCGGTACTGCGCGATTCGATGACCGGAATCGAGGAAACGCCGAACGCAAGAGTGCGAACGACGAACGCAGCCACCATCGTCCGCAACGTCCTCTCCTTGCCAGTTTCTCTCTTCACCCTTCACTCTTCTCTCTTCGACATGACCGGCCGCGCGGTCATGGCGCTCCGCCCCGGCGACAACGACGTCAGCCGCCTCAGCCCCGGCGTGTACTTCGTGCGGGAGCGGTCAGCAGTCGGCGGTGAGCGGTCAGCCGTTCACAAGGTCGTGATTACCAAGTAAGGAGGCCTCGTGAAGCACAATGCTGTTGCCGCGCTGGTTCTGGCGATGCTGTTCGCGTCGCTCCGAGCCCAATATGACTCCGTGACTGTGATTCAGTGCGGGCCGGATACCGTGGTCAGCCAGTTCGGCCCATCCTCGTCGCCCAGGCCGGAGTTCTGGAATCCGGTTGACAACTGCGTGTACCTGACCACGGACTGGGATGGCGTGTTCGTTCTCGACTGCGACAACGACTCAGTTGTGGGTCAGTTCGACTTCTTCTTTGAACGCCCATACGCGCTCGATACACTCGACAACAAACTGTACGCAGCGAGGGAAGGCTGGCCGCAGTGGGAATTCACAAGCGTTGACCTTGGCCTGCGTACGGTCAGGGTCTTGTTTACAAGCCCGCAGTTCTTTACGGACGTCGGCTGGAGCCCGCGCCTGAATCGTCTTTACTGTTCGGGCTGGAACGATACGGCCGGGATATGGGTCTTTGACTGCGCATCCGATTCGGAATTGGGCCGCATACATCTTCATCCGGTCCGGTTCGGACTCAACCTCAGCAATGACAAGATGTGCTGCGCCGGGCTCAGCACTATATACTTGTACGACCTCGCTGGCGATTCCCTGCTTGACACGATATGGGCTCCTTCGCTCGGGATGGTCGAGCCGTGGTGGAATCCAGTCGACGGCAACTTCTATCTGTGGGACTACGACAAAGTGTGGGTGATTGATGGTCGCGGGGACACGCTGATTGACACCGTGCGGGTCTCGAGGGGGGGACCTATCTGCCATGACATGCGGGACAATACGTTGTACGTGCGGACGCAGTTCGGCGACACTGTACTGGCTTTCGACTGCGCGACCCTGAGCGTCCGTGCAAGGATCCCCGGAGTCGACGTCGACCTGGCCGTCTACGACTCGGTGGATAACCGCATATACGCAATCTCAGATTTCTCCTATGACCACAAGCTCACCGTGATTGACTGCGCGAGCAACACGATCATCAGGCAGATTCGGCTGCCGACCATCTCGAGTTGGGGCTTGTGCTGGAACGCGTTGATGAACAGGATCTACACGGGCGGGAACTCGTGGATGCATGCCGTTGCCGGGGAACGTGGACGGCCAGCGACTGGAGGGCGGCAGAGGATGAGCTCGGTCATGCGCGGACTACCACCCGGCGCGATAGCCTTCGACGCGACGGGCAGGCGCGTGCTGAACCCGAAACCGGGCATCTACTTCGTGCGTGAGCGGTCAGCGGTTGGCGGTGGGCGGTCAGCCGTCCACAAGGTCGTGCTGACCAGGTAGCGGCGCGCCGTCCGCAAGGTCGTGCTGACAGAGTAGGACCGCAGGCCGTTCGGCCCGTCCGGCCGCGAAACCGGCTTCGGCCGGGAAGATTCTAACCAGGTGACGGACGTTGGGCGCTTGCTAGTGTCTACTTGCAATAATGTTAGATATATGGTAGTATCTTGGGTGAAAGGAGAACGATTAGAATGCCCAAGAGACTACCAGCCTTGGTATGTAGCCAAGAACAGAGAAGAGCCGTTGAG
>Ga0265595_1000569_pt1 | contig 32628 bp, 26 predicted proteins | sample saktaG_15_FD_190148 | JGI IMG/M metagenome (GOLD analysis project Ga0265595, IMG submission 190148) | Saline water microbial communities from Sakinaw Lake, British Columbia, Canada - sak_2013_06_06_50m | ecosystem: Environmental > Aquatic > Non-marine Saline and Alkaline > Saline ...
TTTCCGGGCTGAGTGAAATGCGATAGAATCCCTCCAAACTCAGGAAGGTTAACAGCAGCTATTTTCCAGCCATTTTCTTGGGCGGATATGAGAGGCTTGTAATAAAAATCAAATTCCTTCGGGTCAAGGAATTTATATTTGATTTTCCATTTATCCGGGTCCTTCACTTTCCTGGAAAGAATACCCCTAATTCTTAGCAAGGCCCACTGTCTGAAGACCTCATTGTGGGTAAGTTCGGGTATCAATTTATTATGAGAAACCCCTTTTATCTCTACCCTTGTACCACCCCTGCAGCTTACATTGACATCTTCTCTTCCAGCTCCAATTCCGACTCTCACTTTCCCTGTGCTTCTGTTCAAAAAACGGATATACTCTGCCCCTTCTTTGACTTCGTCAGGATTTGCAAAATCGGGATATGTGACTGTTTCAATAAGGGGAATGCCCAGCCTGTCAGTCTGATAAATTCTCACATGGCCTACATCAGAAACTTCCCGGCAGGCATCCTCCTCGATGCTCAATTGAATGATGCGGACTTTTTTATTTTTTAACTGTATTTCTCCTTCAACTCCCAAAATCGCAGTCCTCTGGAATCCGGTCGGAATGCTTCCATCAAGATACTGCTTTCGGGTAATATGGACTTCGCCGACAATATTCAACTTACACAGCAGTGAGATCTCCAATGCTATCTCCAGTGCTTCCCTATTGATCAGGAAAGGAGGAGTGTCGTCAATATCATAAGTACAGGCTGTTCTATCCTTAATCCTGTAGATAATCTGTTTCCTCGTCTTGAATTCCATCAGTGCAGTTCCATCATATTCCCCAAGTTCACTGAGAGTGGGTCTCATATGCCGGATTATCTCTGCATCGTAATCATCTAAGTCATTATATATTCCGGCAGGGCAATTACAAAAAAGCTTTTTACTGGTTTTAAGCTGCTGATGGACTTCTAATCCGGACATAAATCCAACACGGTCATAATCTGCCTGTGCAGCCTTTTTCCTGGGTACATATCCAACCGCTTTTTTGCTTTGTACGTAATTTTGTTGGGGATCAAGATATCGTTTCATTTCAGGTTACCTGAATTATTCATAAAAACTTCCGACACCTTTAGTTAATTTCAATGATATTTGCATGTTAGCATGATTATATATCTTAACAATAAAGAATCATTTTAAAAAGAAAATTCATGGATAATATTTATTGTTGCAGCAACGTGATAATGTCCTATTTTAGCAAAATAAAAATGTCCGGTTTATGAAAAATAAGTTAAGGTTCTTATTTACTAGAAAAAGTAAGGAGAGCCTTGATGGAAGAGTACATTATTGCATTGAGCAGGAGAGAGATTAAAAGGTTAAGGATTATTCACATGGTCATGGACGGATGCTTTACTCAGGTTAAAGCTGGAGAGCTGTTAAACTTATCGGATAGGCAAGTTCGCAGGATTATCAAGAAGCTAAGGCAAAAAGGAGACGAAGGGATTCGGCATGGCAATCGTGGGAGGAGTTCATCCAGGAAGATGTCGAAAGCATTTGAGGATCGGGTTACGATGGTAGTAAAGCAGAGGTATTGTGATTTTGGTCCTACGTTAGCGGCTGAGAAGTTTTTAGATTATTAAAGATCGCTCCATGTGTAAACCATCTCTGTCAGTTTTAGATTTTGTTTGAATTAATAGAAGAATACAGCTAAAATATATTAATAAAGATAAAATGAAAGAATACGGGTTGAAACTTGGCTTGTTGATAATTTTTATGGCGTGCTTCAGTATTTTTCTTTCCGCAGAAAAAAAGTCTCCTAAAGATCTTCCACAGAAGTATCGAAAATGGTTGGAAGAAGATGTGGTTTATATAATTACACCCAAAGAGAAAGAGGTCTTCCTTCAGTTGGAGACAGATAACGAGCGCAGTGTTTTTATGGAAGCTTTCTGGAAACACAGGAACCCCACTCCCGGGACACCCGACAATGAATACAAAAGGGAGCATTCCAGGAGAGTAAATCATGCCAATCATAGGTTCGGGATTGGCTCTCCGAAGTCTGGGTGGAAAACAGACCGAGGGAGGATTTATATTATCCTGGGAGAGCCCATGAGTATCGAGACTTATGAAAGCTCAAGGGAACTCCGGGATACAGAGATATGGTTTTATCAGGACATGACAAAGTACGGGCTCCCCAATGGGTTCAATGTCGTGTTTTATCGTAAAGGCATGGCTGGAGATTACGAGATTTACAGTCCGGTCAGCGACGGGCCCCATGCATTCTTTATCCAAACGCTTGAGGTTGACCCTGCGGATTATCTGGAAGCTTATTATAAATTGAATGATATAAATCCTGCTATTGCCGGAATCTCTATGTCTCTAATTCCGGGAGACATGTCTGCCGTTTCCGGGCGTCCTTCACTTGCTTCTGAGTTGCTTCTGCAAAATATCAACTTAAAGCCTCAAAAAGAAGTCGACGATCTGTATGCCCGGAAATTTCTCGATTTTAAAGGAATCGTGGGAGTCGAATACTCGACAAATTACATCAGCTGTGACTACATCATTCAACCGGTTAGAGACAGTTCCAGTGTGTTTTTTATCCATTACCTTGTTGCTCCTGAAAGATTTTCTGTCGGAAAATACGATAACAACTACAATGCCCTCTTCATTCTGAATGGAAGGGTGACTGACCTTGATGATAAGCTCATTTATCAATTTGAAAAAGAGTTTTCTGCGAATTTTGACGAAGACAAAGCCAGGTCCATAGCTAATCTTCCCTTTCAAATCAATGACATGTTTCCTCTTATCTCCGGGGATTTCAAATTCTCTCTTCTTATCAAGAATATTGTTTCAAAAGAATTCTCTTCATTTGAGAATGAAATTTCTGTTCCTGATAAAATCGATACAATGATCACAACCACTCCACTTCTCTGCTACAGCACCAAAAACATGGAAAGCGGACGGGGGGGGCTTGTCATGCGTCCTTTTCAAGTCGATGACACTCTCCTCTTCTGCGATTCCAGACCTGCATTCCTGACGTCTGACAGAATGACTGTTTTTTTCCAGCTCCTGGGTTTTAGCCCTGAATTAGTCAAATCAGGAAATGTCCTTTTCTCTATTCAAAAGGGCGAACAAGAGGTAAAGACTATTACGCGCGCCCTATCTGAGTACAGCAATCCAGGCAATATCATAGAAGAAATTCCTCTTTCAGAGTTTATTCCAGAAAATTATATCTTGAATGTTTCCGTTCAGGATCAAACGGGTGAGATAATCCAGACTTTAAAAAAGAATTTTTTCATAACTCATGGGACAAGTCTTCCAAGACCGTTCATCCAAACCAAGACTCTTCCTGCAGCCAATTATTCTCTCAATAATTTCCGTATAGGTAGGCAGTTTTATAATTCTGGAAAGTATGCGGAGGCAGCAAGGGAATTTGAAACTGCGCTAAGGCAGATGCCCGAAATCATCGATTTTGCCACCAGTCTAGCCCAAACCTATTTCATCCTCGGAAGATACGATGAAGCAGAAGCTGTTCTCACCCCTTTTCTAAGCAGAGAAGATGTCAAATACGAAGTTCTTTTTTGCTCAGGAAGGGCGGCCAAGGCCAAGGGGGATTATCAAAAGGCCATTCAGCACTTCAGAAAAGCCATGTCTCATTTCGGCTTAAACACAAACCTTCTTAATCTAATCGGTGAATGCCACATCCGCTTAAGCCAGATTTCCGAGGCTAGAGCTGCTTGGAAAAAATCCCTGGAGATTAATCCCGATCAGCCGGATATACGGAAAAATCTGGAAGGCTTGAAGAACAGGAAATAAAAAAGGCGGAATCAATGATAAGGACAACCTGTATGATAAGCTTTTATGCTTTGATTCTTTCGTCCTGTTCCTTCTTTGGCCAAGGAAATGGCCTGCCTCCTGATGAAGAGGATTTTTTATCGAAAGTCAGGTATATCATCACACCAGAAGAAGAAAAGATATTCCTGGCAACACCGGATTTGGGCAAAATCGGAATCCAGTATTATGATTTCTCTCTGCCAGATGTGCTTTCGTTCCAAAATAAGCTCGGACTCACACCGGTTTTTTTCATTCAATTTCTGAAGGAACTGCACTCGCCGGAAACAGTCACCCAGATACATAGGTATTCCTTTGTTTATTCAACCCTGGAGATATCTCCGAAAACTGAAGCCGTTTTCTCGCAAAGAGAGGCTCTGTATATCATGTATTTTATCTACGGCTGCAGACCCGATTCCGGAACAAATCAGTATAATATCCTGATTAACTATGAGGCAAAAAAGGGCAAAGACAGCATTATTAAGTTTAAGGGAAAGTCTTTTAATTTCCATTTTATCAGCCCTCCGATTCCTGTCTTGAACAAGGATAATCAACCGCCCGAACCCGGCTCTTACGTTTTGCAGATTTCCATAAAGGACATTGTCTCGGGCCTTTCTCTCAAGGAATACATTGCATTTTAGATAAGGTAAAGGCTCAAAAAAATATTAAAAAAGGATGATAAAAATGAAAAAATTAAGTTTTTCTGTAATCTTGTCGATTTTTATTATTCTTGCGTTTAGACTTCCTTCTTTTTCTCAAGAAGGGCGCGGGCAGGGAAGAGTTTTTGGCACAGTCAAGGATGAAAACGGAAATCCCATAGAAAGAGCCAAAATTGTATGCGAAAGCCTGCAGTACAACCTGACATTGAATTCATCCTCCAATAAAAAAGGCAACTGGGCTATTGTGGGCGTAGGCTCCGGGATGTTCCGGCTTTCTGCAACCAAAGACGGTTATCTTCCTTCCGAAACTCAGACCCGGATCAGTCACTTCAGAAATCCTGCTATTGATTTTGTTCTCAAGTCCGTCGAATCCGCCGATGTTCATCAGGCTGTCCAGGTAGGGGAAGCCTCGAGGCAGTTGTTTCGGGAAGCGACATCTTTTTATGAAGACGGTAAGTATTCGACAGCCCTTGAATTATTCCAGAAATTCCTGGAAGAGAATCCCACTATTTTTCAGGTAGGCATCAATATCGGCAACTGTTACAGAGAAATGGGCGATTACGAAAAAGCCATTGAGGAGTACAAAATCGTCTTGGCAGATTTTAAGGCTAAAAATCCTAACCTGCAGGGGAATGAGGAAGTGGCCATTGTCCTAACGAATATCGGAGAGACTTATATATTGATGGATGATGTGGAGAAAGGAACTCCTTTTCTCGAAGAGGCGTTAAAAATATTCCCCAATGATAACGCATTAGCCTATAATGTAGCTGAAATCTTCTTTAAAAGGGGGCAGATCGACAAAGCCATTGAGTACTACAGCCTTTCCTCACAGATCAAGCCGGACTGGCCCAGGGCTTATTTGAGAAAAGGTTATGCTCTCTTGAATAAAGCCGATTATAACGGAGCCATCACAAGCTTTGCGAAATTTCTCGAAGTCGCTCCGGATGATCCAGAAGCGGCAAACATTGAAAAGGTTATATCAGAGCTGAAAAAGATGAAAAAAGACTGAGCAGAGTGCAAAAAAAGGGAGGCAGTAAGCCTACTCTTTTGAACTACTGACCTGATTTACCCCTGTGCTTGATGATTTGATAAACTCCGTATGTCAGAACGGGAATGATGTAGATGATCAGAAATCCCCAGCTTATCATCCCGTAGCCCTTTGCTATCAGGTTAATCAGTCCAAATGTTGAAATCCCAAGAGAAATCAACAGAAAAGATAAAGCAACCAGCGGTCTCTGCCATTGAGCCAATTTTTTTCCTCTCGACCAGAGTGTGGAATGAATGCGCTCGTTGACGGAGTGAATCATTCCTGTGCCTGTTTCGATCAGAGTGCCAAAGAGTACTATTTGGAAAAAAATGAGCAGGGCAGGAATCCCTGCTTTCTGAAGGACATAAACGGCGGGGATTTCCTCGGGCAGAACGGCAGGGTAGTGACCAAGAACGGCAATGTAAAACAGAAATCCCGGTAGGATACCGATGGGACCCGAAAGGAGGCCTGCTGTGACGGCCTCCTTTCTTGATTCAATGTGGGTGAGACAGAAGAGAACCGCAGGAATGGTCGCCAGGTTGTAAAAAGCGTATTTAAAAGCTCCTGTTACCCAGCAGGGAAGGATTATACCGCTCGATAGGTTTTTCTGGATTTCAGGCCCGAATTTCACTAAAGCCACTATAAAAAAGACAACGTAGATAAAATAAAGAACCATGGACCAGATTGAAAGGAAATTTTCGATCATAGCGCTTCCTTTAAAGGTCAAAAAGCCCACCGCTGTGAGCATGATCATGACTCCTATGATATAGGGACAGCCAAAATTATCGCGGAGAATGACTCCCGCTGCGGAGCCTATGACAGCCAGAACAATAAATAGGTAGAGGATATAAATGATTTCAAACAGAAACCAGAAGGGGCCGAGAAGTTTCATAAAAAAGGTGCGGTAATCATAGGCACGGAATTTTCTGGAAAATTCGAATGTTACGGCCAGTACGACCGACCACATGATGGTAGTAATCAGAAACATACCTAAGAAGCCGCCCAGTGGCCCATAATTGAGAAAGTATTCCACGAGCTCCCGCCCGGTGGAGTAACCACCGGCGATTATCACGGACTGAAAAACAAATCCGGGTAAAATGTATTTCTTGAAAAACGATGATTTGAGGAAGATCATACTGGTTTCCTTACTTTTGAGATGTTCATTTCTTTTATGTTTTGCCCATAATAGCAGGATACGGTCTTATCGTAAATGGAATCACTTATATCACACAGGATCTCTTGCGGAATGGTATCGCAAAGTTTGGATATATATAAACAATCGAATTTTTATCTCCATGTTTATCACTGATGACAACAACTCTGTCTCCTGGCCTTCCTTTGAGATCTTTTAAATCAAAAAGAGTAAAATTCATTGTTATTTTTCTGATAATCGGTAGGAGATGACCTTTATATTTGACATACCCTCGATTCCCCAAAAGTCTATTTAAGCATTCATTGTAACCAACTGGAATAAGACCGGCCTTCATGGATTTTTTTGCGGTATATGTGCAATTATAACTGACTTTTTCGCCGGGTTTCAGGGAATAAATCTTTATGAGCGTGGTCAATAATCTTAAAGTGGGTTGTAATCCTTTGAACTCTTCATGGCTTATTTCAATGATGTTTTGGAGCTTGAATCCGGGGCTTTTTTTGGTATTCATCATTACAGCCAATAAATTGAAATTTCAACTTCCAATCTGGGTTTCATCATCTCGAGTTTTGGGAGCCATGGTAAAACCTGTAAAGCCGTAAATAGCTAAAATAATGACTGCTGCGTAATTCATTACGGCCCAGGGGAGGTACTGTAAAACAGGCACACCTATTGTTCCTGTAACATAAACTCCAGCCATACTCCAGGGAATCAAGGGGACAACAATTGCCCCTGACTCCTCAATAATCCGAGATAGATTCTTAGCTGCCAGTCTTTTTTGCTTGTAAATGGGAGAGAGCAGCTCTCCAGGAATAATCATAGAAAGATAGGAATTGCCGGTAATAAGGGCTGATACAACGGATGAACCTATGGTTATCAGGACCAAACTCCAGGTTTTTCGGACAAATCTCATCATCCGATTAAGAATAATGGATAGAAGACCTATCCTCTGCATGATTCCCCCGAAGCTGAAAGCAGTAATGGCAACTAACAGCGTTTCCATCATGCTCATCATCCCTCCCCGCGAAAGTAGACTGTCCACTTCTGCGACTCCAGTACTGGACTGGTAACCTGTGTTAATAGCAAAGGCTATTTCAGCAAGTGAAGCTTTTTGAAATACAGCTGCAAGGATAGCTGCCAGAAGGGAAGAAAGAAGCATTCCAGGGATAGTTGGCTTCTTTGTAAAAGCAAAATAAAAAACTATGAACATAGGCAAGAGGAGAAGAATATGAAAATGAAAATTTTCCCTAATTGTCTTTATAATCATTATCATTTTCTCTGATTGCGTTGACCCTGCGTCATACCTCAACCCAACCAGAAAATAAATAAAGAGGCCAATCAGCCAGGCAGGAGTCGCTGACCAGAGCATATGCTTTATATGGTCAAAGAGATTGCTACTGACGACGACAGGAGCCAGATTTGTGACATCGGAAAATGGCGACATCTTATCCCCAAAATAAGCCCCGCCAACAATGGCACCTGCAGCTGGGCCAGCCGGGATTCCAAGGCCCATGGCTATTCCAATGAAAGCCACGCCCAAGGTGCCTATTGTCCCCCATGAGGTGCCAGTGGCCAGGGACGTAAGGCTGCAAACAAAGCAGGCAGTCAGCAAAAAATATTTTGGTGAGATAAGCTTCAACCCGTAAAAAATGACCATGGGAATAGTCCCACAGGCTATCCATGAACCGATCAAAACACCCACACAGAGCAGTATTAAAATAGCTGGCATGGCTTTATGAATGCTGTCCACAATTCCTCTTTCCATTTCTCGCCATGAAAATCTAAGATAAAAACCAAGACAGCCTGTGATTAAAGCTGCAACCAGAAGAACCACCTGAGGACGGATGTGATAGACACCATAGCCCACTCCCAAAAGAATCCCCATAATAATTAAACAAGCAAGAGCAATTCCTAAAGTTGGTTCTCTTTTTTCTTTTTTATCTGACATTTTTTTTCTTCAGTTTTCAAAGGTGCCTTTGACCAGAATTTTTCCTTCGCCGAACATTCTCTTCCCCCGAGCAATAACGTCTGTTATTTCCAATTTTTCATCAAGCAAAACAAGATCTGCATCATAACCCACCTTTATTCTTCCTTTTTTTCCCAGCTTGAGAAAGCAAGCCGTATTGCTTGAGAAAATTTTTGCTGCCTGAGAAAGATTAAGAATATTCTCTCTGACGAGGGCCTGGAATCCATTTTTTAATGGTCCTTGAGTAGCTACAGATAAACCGACAAAATTTCCCCTGTCATCAAAACGAGGAAGACTGCCATTACTGTCTGAACTAATGGTTATTCTCTCAATCGGGACGTTCTTTTCCAGGCAGTATTTCATCGCCTCTTTTGTCGGAAGGAGAATAGTAGTCCCTGCTGGTGGCTCCTCATTCGCTGTTAAATCAATATAGCCCCCCATCAGGGCAAATTGAACAGCATCTTTAAGGAGGTGTTTACGGTTGACATGGGTAGGAATGATCTGGGTGATCGGAATTTCTGTTTCTTTTGCCAGACGAAAAAGATAATCCAGACGCCGCTCTCCATGCCCTATATGGAGATGAAGGATTCCTGCTTTCCCTCCTAGCATACCTCCTACGCGGCATTCAGCAGCCAGTTGAGCAATCTGTTCAAAGGTAGGCTGGGAAGAGCGATGATCGGAAAGAGCAACTTCTCCTGCGCCTATCACTTTATCGATTAGCACCAAATCAGAGCGGACGTTCCCTGTAATTGTTGTAACTGGTATTTGGTAAGAACCTGTATAGATAAAAGTTGTGATTCCCTCTTTTTCCAATGCCCGAGCTTTTGCCAGTAAAGATTCCACGTGACGAGTTGTTCCATCTGTGCCCAGGCATCCTACTACAGTGGTCACACCATGACTAATTATTTGGCTAAGAGTAATTTCAGGAGCACGAGTCGATGGGCCACCCTCTCCTCCTCCTCCGAGAAGATGAACGTGGGCGTCGATAATGCCCGGAATAATTTTTTTGCCTGTAGCATCAATCTTTTGGACATCGATTCCTTGGATATTTATATGTCCGGGCTCTTCAAGTGCGATAATCTTTTCTCCGGCAATCAAAATGTCCTTTATACCTAAGGGGTCAGGAGAATAAATTTTGCCTTGTAAAACAAGAGTAATCATAATTTCCTCCTTGTAACCTATGAAATTTCGTGAGAATTGTACTCCGATCAATTTTCATGATGCTTTTTATCTTTTTAAAGGCCCGTTGTTAAGGGGTCTTTTCCTTCCAGGATGAACTGATGCCAGCCTGTTATGTATGCAGATCCAGAAATCTGGGGAAGGATTCCCTCAAAGGGGCCGACTCTGGCCGCCTTGATAGCCTTTCCCTCAAATTTTGTCCCGAAGACACTTTCATTCACGTAAAGTTCTTCAAGCTTCAGCCTATTTATTACATAGAGATAGGCCAGTTTTGCCCCTGTTCCGGCCCCGCAAGGAGAGCGATCCAAAGTCCCTGTGCGGGATATCACCGCACTCTTTGCCCTTTTCTCGTCTATATCTTCATAAAGCATGGCCAGTTCCACCTGACAAATATCTGGATTATTGGGATGATGGATATCAAATTGCCGGTTAGCTGCTTCGATTGTCTTGAATCCAATGTCAATTAACTCTTGGATTCTTTGTTGATCGATACATATTCTTATCTGTTTTACATCCAGCAGAACAAAAAACACTTCACAGAAAACCAGAGCGATTTTTAAGGGAGTTTTGAATCCTATATCCAGTTCACTTTCCGCGATGAAGACAAAGGCAGGATTTGTCTGAATGGTTACGGAATTTAGACGGTTCCCTGAATAGCACGGCAGAAGAGAAACCAGCCCTGCAGGAGTTTCTAATATGACACAATTTCCCGGATCTGGCTTTTCAATAATTCCCATCTCAAGACAGGCTGTCACCGCACCGATAGCACTGTGCACACACATGTTGAGATATCCTGAGTGAGTCAGAAAAAAAACACCCATGTGCGCCCGGGAATCTGAGGGATCTGTTATAACCGCTCCAAATATACCTTGATGGCCCCTGGGCTCATGCAGGAGAAGTTTTCGAATGTCATCGAAATTTTTCTTAAAATGCTCCATTTTATCTTTAACAGTCAGGCCTCTCAGCACAGGAATCCCTGATAACACGGTTCTTGTCGGTCCTCCTTCTGTGTGAGTATCAATGGTTGTTAAAAGTTTATTTATGTTCATTTTTTATTACTCATGGCTCTCTTGAGGAATTAAGTCGCAGAATCTGTGAGTTACGAATCACAATATTTTCACGGTTTAAAGATGACCTTGATTGCCATTTTGTCAAAGCAACGTTTGAATCCTTCTTCCCATTTTTCAAGTGGTAATATATCCGTCACCAAGGGCTTCGCCACAATTTTTCCCTCTGAGAATAATTTGATGGCTTCTTTCCAGGCTGTCCACTTTTGGCTGAAAGAGCCGACTAATTTAATTTCTCCGTACAAAACCTTATCCATATCAAATGTGATCGGATGGCCGAATATTCCGATCTGGGTGTATTTTCCCTGACTCCGCAACAGGTTCAGACAATCCTTTGCTGCCTCTTTAGAACCGGAACATTCAAGAGCGATATCAACGCCTTCCCCTCCTGTCATTTCAGAAACAATTTCAGAAAGATGGTCGATGGATCTGTCAACAGTGACATCTGCTCCTAATTCCCTAGCGAGTGTCAGTCTTTTTTTATCTTTACTAGTACCAGTCACGATGGCTACACCTCCGTTAGCCTTGACATACTGGAGGGAAAATAATCCCATGGCCCCGGGTCCTGTGATAAGCACGATATCTCCAGCGTCCACTCCTGTAAGCTCCTGGACAGCATGGTAGGCACAAGCAGACGGATCTGATAAGGCCGCTGTGATAAAGTCCACATTATCCGGCAGAAGGTGAACACGTTCTTCTGGAACAACACAATAGCTGGCATAAGCACCGTTAAAGGCGTAGCCGGTGGCTTTCCTTTCCTTACAGAGATTATAGTTTCCAGTCATACAGTAGCGGCAACGACCGCAAACCGTATGAGAATTTTCGGCAGTCACCCGTTCTCCACCCTTGAAACGTTTGACATTTTTCCCTACCTCGCTAACTATACCTGAAAATTCATGACCTATGATGAAAGGAACCTTGGTGGGAATTCCGATATCCCATGTATATATGTGCAGGTCTGAACCGCAAATTCCTACAGCTTCGACTTTTATTTTGACTTCATTTTCTCCTGGTACCGGTTCGGGCACATCGCGCAATTCAATTTTGCCTTTTCCTTCCGCGTATTTTACAACTGCTTTCATGTTGACTCCTTTTATATTTATTCTATCCGTATTTTATGAATATCTTTTTTTGTTGAAAATTGATGAACTAATCAACCATAAAAGCTAAGCAGTTCTTAAATCTAAAAATACTCTGAGTATTAAAAAATCAGGATTTTTCCCTGAGTTCAATCCAAGAGGAAAGCGAATAGAATGGTCTTGCAGTAGCATTTGCATATCCATACAATCTTTTTCCACGAAGTTTCATTTTTAGATGAATAGTATGGGGAAAGCGGGAGGTATCCTCGGTTTCGATTTCTCCATTGAAAACTCCGGTCAGAATAGAATCTTTAAAATTAACGCTATTTAATAGTGTTTCTAATTGATTTTCGATCTTTACATGAATATCACCATCATTCTGGAAGATCATCTGAATTGGCATGACTCCGCTGTATGTTTTGATCTGTCCCTTCCATTTTCCCAATAAGGTTTTTGGCAGCGAATTTTTTTTATCTACCTTTTTCTCGACTTTTCTTTTTTCTGCCTCGAGATTTCGAGCAAATCTTGGAAGAAGAGCAGCAAGAATTTCATTATCAATCTCATAGACGGGCGTGCATCGGCTGTTGCACAGGACAACAAGGGCGATATCCTCAGAGGGAATGAGCTTGATTTCAGTACTTACTCCCGGCATTCCACCGGTGTGAGATATGGACCGATACCCATGATCATTCATCTTTTCGCGCCAGCCGAATCTATATTCTTTATTAGCTGCATTCGGATCCTTTTCCACCTTCATGGCATCAATTGTTTCATCTTTCAGGATTTGTTTTTGATCGGGCAGATGATCTTTGATGTGAAACATTCCGAATCGCACTAAATCATGAGCGCTTGAAAACACAGCGGAAGCCCCTCGGTGATCAAAATCATAAAAAGGAATCGGTTTTTGATCTGCATCATATCTCTGGGCTGCATAATCCTCAAGGCCGAGTCCTATCCCGACCGATGTCCGGGTCATCCCCAGAGGTAAAAAAACTTCTGTTTTCATGAAATCTTGATAGCTCTTTCCTGATATTCGTGAGATGACATAATCAAGAATACCAAAACCTAAATTGGAATACTGGTAAATCTCTCCCGGAGCGGCCACCAGAATTCCGTAGCGCCGGATCGTTTCCTCCATACTGGGGCGTTGATAGGGCTGGTCTTCATAAAAAAATTGCCAGTGCAAGGGAAGCCCGGATGTGTGATTTAGGACGTGTTTGACAGTTGCATCGGATGCCTTACCCTCAAACGCCAATATTTTTGATCGCCCGAGATAACTGTTAATGCTCTTATTGAGATCTACCAGTTCCCTCTCGACGAGAATCATCAATCCTGTTGCAGTTATGTGTTTAGAGATCGAAGCTAATGAGTACATAGTGTGAGGATTCGCTTTTATGCGCTTTTCGCGGTTAGCCCAACCGAAACTTTCTTCCCATATAATTTTTCCATCTTTAGCAACAGCAACAGAAACGGAACAGGCTCCTGTTTCCTCCATTAAATCGATTATTTTTACCCGGACATTATCAAATTTACCCTGAAAAGTGGATCTTTCAGATGTATTTACCGGGAATGAGCTCAGAAGGTATTTCTCAACCCCAAGAATATTCAGAGGTTGAATTACGGCCAAAATCATAAATATTAAAATTGCATGGAAAAATTTGTGTTTATACGTCATTCTACTATCTCCTTAAACTGAAGTAAGTTTTTAGCTTTATCCCCAGTCTTTGGGACAAACTTTGTAAGTACTACCTCATGCATAATACAATTTAATAATTGAAAACATAATACATCAATTGCATTATTTCAAAATTTACACTAGGAAGATTGGAATCTTGTTATTTTGTTCACTGGTCCTTTTCGTAAACGTAAAATTCCTCGCCCCAATGCGATGAAATGATTTTTTGGATCGAGTCTATATTCCGATTTTCGATCGCTTTCATCAATTCCAGATGATCTTTATAAGATTTCTCAATGGAGAATGGCTCAGAAAAGGGAGAAACGTGCTTTCTGTATATCGAAATTTTTTCCATAAGCTGAGCAAGTATTTCTTGAAGATATTTTCTTTTACTTTTTTTCCATATTTTTTGATGTATTCTCAAATTTTGCTGCAAATAAAGACTAATGTTATTTTTCTTATAGTATTCACCCAATTTGACAGTCATTGCTTTTAACTCATTTATGTCTTTATCAATTATATTTTCAAAAAATTTTTCAAAGGCTAACTTATCAAGAATCCTTACTATTTCATAGAGTTCCTTAACTTCGGCTAAGTTTGTCTGCAGGACAAGAACTTCTCTTCTGGCATTAAAAACTAAGTATTTTTCGGCAGCAAGTCTGTGCAGGGCTTCTCTTACTGGAGTTGAGCTTACGTTAAAGAGTTTGGAAATTTCTCGCTCTAATATTCTCTGTTTTGGTTTTAAACGGCCTTGAATTATTTCTTTTTTTAAATGCTGGTAAATGGTTTCGCCGATAGTGTTTGGAACTTTTTTCTTAGTCAATATTAACCTTAATTTGATTTTAAAATGTATTATGCATTATGCATTATGCATTATGCTTTGTCAAGTTTTTTTTATCAGGGCTCTGAAAAAGTCCTCATTTCCCCCTAAAATTTCTAATAATGGCCTTAAAAACTTTAGCTATCTCTGTTTTTGCTTTTAAATATTATTAAACGGCTCACATAAATCTCCTATGTTGGTGCAAAAGATGCCTGCTGGTTGACCTTGTCCGCAAAGCCTATGGCGGCCAGCTTGCTTTCGAAGCCCAAGACAGCATACCTAAAAAAGTCTTTGTAACTGTCCCAAATCGCTCAAAGAAGCATACATAATCTCACCAGACTTCGAAGGCAGACGACCAGTAAAGGTTACAAACATATCCAACCGTTACAAGGTAACCGTAGACAGCAAGGACCTCACCTGGTATTCAATCGTCTATTTTGATTTGCAGTAATATTGCATAACGCCAATAGTTGTTTGTAGGGCTTTTTGCCCAACCGGCTTTGTTGGCTGAATACGGAGTTCTCGCTTATCTGGACTCTCGAATCTGGTTGTATTCGTTTATCATGGTCTGGAGTTCTTCAGCCCTGATAGTTGCGCCCTCTTCGGTTGGCTCGGTCAGGAATCTTTTCGGCAGAGTGTCGGTCGAGCCGTCCAGCCCTTCCCGCTTATTATATTCTCGGCTCTGCTGTGTAATATTATTGGCCAATACCTCAAGCTGACTTTTGCTAACTGACATGCCAGTCGTAGCCTTGATAATCTCTGCCAGCTCCTCCCATAAAATGAAATCCCTGTAAAAGCGGCACAGAATCAGCGAATCGAAAATCGCACAGCGGTCTTCGTAGTCTACCATCAATTTAGCTTTTCCCTCGATTTGCGTCCGGTCCATCTCGCCGGAAAGCTCAACTTTATAGAACGTGCCTCGCAGATGACAGGCACCACGCGCAGCAACAGCATAACTCAACCCCATGCCCTTCAGCACTCGCGGGTCGAAACCGGCCGGCTCAAGCCCTTTTACATGAATAGCGATATCCGCGAGGCCGAGTCCTTCGGCGGCATATTTTATCCCTTTGCCCAACACTGCGCCGATTCCGCTGTTTTCAGAGATAAGCCTGTAAAGCGCAGCGACGCGGTCAGGCTGGTTGTAATCTATCTCAAAGTCGATCTTGCCTTTCTTATATGCCTCGACGGCAAAGGATGAAATGTTCCCTGCGCTCATGGTGTCGATTCCGAGTCGGTCGCAGAGATCGTTTAGCCACGCTACTTCCTCTAAGCTATCAATCGCGTTAAGTCCACCGATTGCGTATATCGTTTCAAACTCAGGGCCTTCCAACTCAAGGTCTTTGTGCCTGCCGTGCTTGATGCGTGAAAACTTCGTACATTTCAAAAAACAATTGGGACAGGCGACAGATTTTTTTACTTCGAAATTTTCCTGCATATAGTCGGCTGAGAGGTTCTCCCACTTTGCGAAATGGCCGCTCTGCCAATATCTTGTCGGAAAACAGTTTTCCATATTGGTCACGGCAACCTGCATTGAGGTGCCTAACTGTTGATACTTTTTTGTGACCGGCGATTCCTTGCCTTTTTGTGCGACGTTCTTGATGACTTTTTTGAGCAGGTTTTCATCTGCGATCTCACAGGATTTCGTGCCGGCAAATGCGATACCCTTGATATTTTTTGAGCCGAGAATGGCGCCCATTCCACCCCTGCCGAGGCTGCGCCAGCGATTTACTTTTATACATGCAATGGCCGAGCCGTTTTCACCAGCCGGACCTATCGTCATAGCACCGGCATTCTCCAGTGCGTTTGCAAGTATGTATTCTTCAGTAGCAACGGTGTCTTTGCCCTTAATTGGAGAGGCATCTTTGAAGGAAACGCCCTTTTCGTCAATCGCAAGAAATGAGAGTTCGCTGCATTTACCCTGCAGGATAATGGCATCGATGCCGCAGCCCTTAATCTTTGGTGCAAGTGCGCCCCCGCAATACGACTCGCCGAATCCTCCGGTGGCCGGGCTTTTCGAATAAACCCCGAATCTTGACTGGCTCCACATCTTTGTTCCCGTTATCGGCCCGACGGCTATTACAAAGATGTTCTCAGGTGCGAACGGCTCGACGCCAAGCGGATTTTTGTTAATTAGCAGGTACGCGCCCAATCCTTTGCCGCCTAAAGTTTTTGACAGGATACAGTCTGAAATATTTTCATAAGTGAAAGTTTTGTCGGTAAGATTAACCCTCAGAATTTTGTTGAAAAAACCTTTCAATTCGGAGCCTCCTTTATTTTAGTAACCGAGTCCCTATATTTTCTCTATGTCCTCGACAGTCATCTCACGTGGGTTGTTATTCAGCAAACGAGTTACCTTTGCAGCCGAGACAGCCATTTCTGGTAGGCCTTTGCAGGCATATGAATTTCCCAAAGGTGCTGCGGAATACCTACATCCTTCGACAAATTAACAATAGCTTCGACCGCAGCCGTAGCTTTTTCGGAGGTCCGGTCTAACCCGGTAATGCAGAGGGCATCGGAGATACAAGCGAGTTTTTCCTCCTAAGGCTGCATGAGGCCTATTATAGTTATAGAAGTCTTCCCATTCCTGCAGTTTCTCATTAAACAGCTTAGCATCGTCAATGGCTACTCCATTCAAGATCCTATGAAACTCCTCCTTATCGATCCTATGACTGCGTTCCACTTTCCCGTTGAGTCTTGGGCTCCTGGGCTTAACATACACATGATTTATCCCTTTGTCTAAAACATGCCAATGGAATTGTCCCTGGAATTCAGCACCGTAGTCCGTCTGTATCACCTCAGCTCTAAACGGTAATCTGGAGAGGACATAGTCGATGAACTGAATGGATTTTCCAATGATCAACCTAATTTAAGATATTATTCAGGTGATACATTCAGCCGCAATTGCGCGTGCAGGTGCCCCACTCCCCCCCTTTAGCAACAAAGGCAAAGCAATAATATGAAGATTCCTTATATTCAATATTTCTTTTGGCAGGAGAAGGCCTTCTAATATCCATATACCTGCAGAAAACAAAATGTCGTGAGGCGCTTCGACTCTATCTGGATTTGCTCCCCCTATGCTGAAATGATCAATCCCGACACCGCAGATACCATGTTCCATAAGCCACAAAGCAGCTTCTTTGGACAACCAAGGCGAATGATTGATATACATATCAGTATTTGACCTTTTTTTGCCCCAGCCGGTACAAAGTATTACAATTTTCTTCATGTTCTTCTCATAACTTTTCAAATCATCTGGGAAGATGCCTTCATCAGCCCCTTTATGATACAAATCAATCGCTGTTGCAGGCCCAATAAATGTATTTAATGGCATTGTGTCTATTGTTTTGCCGTTGTTTTTTCTATGCTGGGGGGCATCAATATGAGTACCAATATGCGTAAAAAAATTCAGCCTTTCTGCATTCCAGCCTTGTTCCTCGACTCGCATTTCATTAAGCACTTCCATGGGAGGAAAAGCTGGATTGCCGGGACAAGCATGAAATAGGGGTTGTGTTATATCGATTAATCGCGAAAAATTCATTTCAGTACATACCTCCTTTATGTAATGATTTCATTTTCTTAGTCCATCAACAATCCGCCATTTATATCAAGTATTTCTCCTGTTATGTAAGAAGCCCAACTAGAAGCAAGGAATACAATCGGCTTCACTACTTCATCAGGATCCCCTATCCGCCCAAGCGGAATCGAATTCTCAAACGCCTTAATTTTTTTCATTCCGAGTTCACGAGTCATATTGGTGTCAATTAACCCAGGAGCTACAGCATTCACACGAATTCCAAACCGTGCACCATATTGTGCTAAAGATTTTGTTATGCAGACAACGGCAGCTTTACTTGCACTGTAGTGAGCACCCACTGCCAGGCCACCATTTTTCGCTGCAAGACTTGCTACATTAACAATTACTCCTGAACGATGAGATGCCATAACATTAATGCAAAATTGGCTAAGGAAAAAAGTGGATGTCAAATTAACATCAATTACACGTTTCCATTCTTCAAGAGAGATTTCAGGCAATTGTGTTCTCGGACATATTCCGGCATTATTAATTAGAACATCTATTCTTCCTTCTTTTCTTGTGATCTTCTTAACTAGTCCTTGAAGAAGATTAATCTCAGCAACATCGATTTTTATAAATCGTGCCTTATTCACTGGTAGTATGTCGGTCAGATAAACCCTGGATCCAAGTGAGTCGAAATATTCGCAGAGTTTTAATCCAATCCCACCAGCAGCTCCAGTGATGAGAATGACTTTGTTGTTAAATTCTTTTTTCAATTTCAATATCCTAAAGTTATCCCACCATCTATATTAACAGTGACGCCTGTAATAAAAGAAGAATCCTCACTTGCCAGAAATACAGCAGCTTTTCCACATTCCTCAATAGTCCCAATTCTACCTAAAGGATGTCGTCCGTATATATATTCCCTTGCTGATTTAGGATCTTTTTGTTGTTCAAACCAATCTTCTACAAGAGGAGTCTGGATCCAACCGGGACAAATGACGTTTACCCGTATCCCATCCTTGGCGAAATCAATGGCCATTCCTTTGCTCATTGAGATTTGGCCACCTTTTGTAGCAGAGTATGCCCCAGAATTTGGTTGCCCTACAAGACCGACCATACTACTGATATTGATTATTGTTCCTTTTGTCTTTCGCAAGTGCGGTATTGCGTACTTTGAGCAGAGAAAAGTACTGCGCAAATTTGTATTTTGAATAAATTCCCATTCTTGTTCAGAGGTTTCCTCTATATTCTTAGAAATATGGTAGCCTGCATTATTAACTAAAATATCTAACCTGCCAAAAGTTTCTCTTGTCTTATTTATCATGTTCTGTATATCTGCACTCTTGGTAACATCAGTCTGAATAAAAATCGATCGCCCATTTTTTGCACCTAACTCATCGGCAATCTTGTTTCCGTCATCTTTCGTCCGGCATGTTACGACCACTATTGCACCTTCACGACTAAACTCACGGCTGATCCCCAATCCTATGCCTTTACTTGCGCCCGTAATTATAGCAATTTTATCTTTTAATTTCATTATGATAACTCAACAAAAATATCATTTTTTTAAAAGAAATCATATCTATAAATACAATGAATACTTCAATACAAGGCATGAAATTTTTATATAGATTAAGTTTTATTTTTTTCTTATTCATTTGGTAAATCCATATCTTTAAGCATCCTTTCTGTGGTGCGAAGAATATGATCTTTCATGGCTTTTTCAGCAAGGTCTCCATCTTGATTTTTTAATGCCTTTAAGATCCAACTATGTTCATGAAAAGCTTCAATAGATCTTTCAATTTTTTTTGCAATTTCTACTCGAAAATAATATATGAGGTTGTTTAAAGAGTTGATAGTTTTCTGTAAATACCTATTTCCACAGTATGTTAAGATGAGTGAATGCAGTTTAGTATCAAATTCCACAAAGAATTTTACTCTCCCTTTATCAAGCTCATCTTTACATGTTTTGACGCTTTCTATTATTTTATCTAATTCTTGCTTTGGGATATGTTTCGAAGCAAGTTTTGCCCCAAGTCCTTCAAGAACAGCTCTTACTTCATAAATTTCTTTAATATCTCTAAGACTAAGTTTTCTTACTATTGCCCCCTTGCGAGGGATTATTTCTATGAGGCCGTCTTTTGAAAGCAATTTCATGGCCTCCCTTACCGGTGTTTTGCTGACACCAAGTGCGGATGCGATCTCATTTTCAGTCATCCGGGCCCCGGGTTTCAATGATCCAGAAATTATTTGCTTAGCAATAATGTGATATGTTTGTTGATGAACATTCATATTGACAATTGGTTGGACCTTAATTTCCATCTAATTTCTCCTCCAATTTTTTAGTTAAATCATTGGGTACAATTATTATAAAAAAAATACCTGCAAGTTAATATTCTCAATTTTACTCGCATTAGATTATAACAAATCAAGCAAATATCGTATATAATAACACCATAAGGAAAAACAGAAGAACCGCGAGAAATTTGTAATTGCCAAAGCCTTTCCAGCCAGGAGAACTCAAACATTCAGCGAGGTTAGTCCATACCAAGGCAGCGCTTTCTTCGGTATGCTGATGCTCTTTCCAGATTGAACCGATGACCAAGATTATGGAACAAGCCATAAATAGATAGAATGCCATCATCATGAAGGGAATATTGTAATTTTGCCAGGCAACCCACAACTTGTCCAAAAGAGGCAATTTATTATGAAGCCAGCCAAAAAGTCTATCATTTTTATGAAACCAGTCGATCAAAAAGATCAAAAAGCCCATAAATGATCCGGCGTAGAGAGTTGCCTGAGCTCCCACAGATGACGCACGTCGCCAGAAAATTCCCCATAGAAAAACTACAGTGATTGGAGGTGCAATATAGCAAATCATGACGTTCAGACCCTGAAACATACTTTCAAAGTGGCTTAAAAAAGGCGACCATGTAATAGCTGTAATCATCGCTATAAAAGCGGCGACTCGGCCAACAAAAATAAGTTTGCGGTCGGATGTCTTGGGTCTCCATCGTTTGTAAATATCATAGCTGAACAGAGTTGCAATTGAATTCAAGGCACCCGAAACTGTGCTCATCAAAGCCGCCAACAGTGCAGCTGCCAGAAGACCCTTGAGACCAGCTGGTAGCAAATGCCCAATCATAAATGCATAGGTATTATCAGCACTTGGGTTTACTCCGGCAGGAAGCTTACCCTGATTCACTAGCCCAAGACAGACTAAACCTGGTAGGACGAAAATAAATACAGGTAGAATTTTAATAAAGCCGGCGAATATAGCTCCTACCCTAGCATGATTTTCGTCTTTCGCACCCAATACACGTTGTACTATAGTCTGATCTGCACACCAGTACCATAAACCTATGACAGGATAGCCAAAAAATACCGAATACCATGGTAGGCCTGATGGGTCACCCGCAGGCCGGAGAATAGTAAGCTTCACTGATTCTACGCTCGAAGCCAAGCCCTGCCACCCCCCAACTTGAAAAAGACCAATCACCGTTAGTAGCAATGCACCGCCCACTAAAATAACGGTTTGAATAGCACCGGTAAGAGATACAGCTAATAATCCGCCTATTATTGTATAAATTCCGGAAAAAACCGCGGCCAGTGTAATGCTCATATAAATGTTCCAACCAAACATGCTTTTCAATATCACTGCACCAGCGTAGAGAGAAAACCCGATATGAATAAAAACGGCGGAAATAATCGATAGAATGGCTAGCCAGTCGCGACAGGCTGAATTGTAGCGTTTCTCTAGAAACTGAGGCAAAGTGGATACTTGGGCACGAATGTAAAAAGGAGCAAAGAAAAGCCCCAATGCAATCAGCGTAAAGGCCGCCATCCACTCAAAATTACCGTAGGCAAGTCCATTCTTATATCCCTCCTGTGCTAAAGATACCAAGTGAACGGTGGAGATATTTGTCGAGAAAAGGGCTAAGCCTATTACTGGCCAGGTTAGGGTACGACCAGCAAGAAAGTATCCCTTGGCTCCTGAGCTTATCCGATTACGAAAACCAGCCCAGAGGCCTAGGCCCACGATTCCCACGAGGTAAAGTACTATTATTGCTGAATCTAATGCGTTGATATTAATTCTTTTCTCCTTAGACAGGTATTATTGTGCAACGGTAGTCTCCCTTAATTCCTATTTTTGGTAATGATGTCAGGATAGCTCCTGATTTTCCTTGGCATCAAGTGAATTGATTTGTCCTGGACTGCATATGCTGCCTCCATCCATGCCTCGGTAAGAGTGGGATGGCAATGTATTGTATGTTCAAGCTCATGCACCGTCAGTTCTGCTCTTATCGTTACGGGGCGGTCCTCTGCTACCAGATCTGTTGCATGTGGTCCGATCGCATGAGCCCCAAGCAACTGTTCTGTGTCAGCATCAACGACCCACTTAACAAATCCACTCTGGTTACATATAGTTAGGACCTTTCCCAGCGCAGAGAATGGGAACTTTCCAATTTTAACTGCAATTCCAAGTTTTCTTGCTTCGGTCTCGGTAAGCCCTACTGTTCCGACTTCTGGTGATGTGAAAATACATGCAGGGACTATGGTTTCCTTCCATCGTCTTTTCTCCATAACGGCGTTCTCAAAAGAACCTGTGCATTTGAAAACTGCTATTCTATTGGCTTTTAGAAGATCTGCAATCCCTGATCTCAGTTTCCTTACGAGTTTATCCTTATGCTTTGACATCGCATTGTAATCTAAGTTTGCTTCCGTCCAGTTCAATCCCATTTTTTTTGAATTCTTCATCTGTGTGAAAAACTTGGAGGAGGCAATTAGTGTCTTTGTTGGTATGCATTCCCAATTTAGGCATGTGCCTCCAAGAGCCTCTTTTTCGATCAGTGCCACCGAAGCTCCTTGTTGAGATGCGCATATTGCCGCTGCGTACTTGCCCGGGCCACCGAAGATAACCACTAAGTCAAACTTTTCCATAGCGTTATGTCTTCGAGCTTTCTTTTTATTGCATTCATAAATCCGGCTGCTGTTACGCCATCAACAATCCTGTGGTCTGATGAAAGAGTCATGTTCATTATTGATCTTACCTTTATCTGGCCATCGACAACAACTGCTCTTTCCAATGTACTGGAAATGGCAAGGATTGCGCATTCACCTGGATTTATGATTGCTGTGAAATTCTCTACATCAAACATACCCATGTTGGAAACAGTGAATGTACTGCTTGATATCTCATCCGCCGAGAGCTTTCGCAAATGTGCCTTTTTAATAAGCATTTCTAAGGCATTATGAAGCTCTCTTATACTCATTTCTTCAGAGTTTTGCAGCACTGGTACAACAAGTCCATCCTCCAAGGCTACGACTATTCCAAGATTGATAGTACTGAACAGCCTGATTGTAGTTCCATCAGTGACGCTGTTTAGCATAGGAAACTTCTTAAGAGAGAGTATCGCCGATTTTAGAATAAAATCTGTAATGCTATAAAATTCTCCCTGTTCCTTGAGTTCCTTTTTATATGTGAGCAGATCTGTCATATCTGCACTTTTCATAACAAAAAAGTGAGGAGTGCCGATATAACTCTGGGTTAAGCGCTTTGCGATTGTCTGCCGCATTTTGCTCATCATCTTTGGTTTCTCCGTAATTGCACGTTTGATATCTCGGACCATGATGCGATGAGATTCTCCTGATCCCTTAACTTGAAGAATGTTGATACTTTCATTGCTAGCCAGTTTTTTTGCAGCAGGTGTAATCCTAATATTTCTGTAATCAATGCTTTCCAGGTAAGCCTCAATATCTCTGGTGACAATACGGCCCCCTGGACCAGTCCCTGAGATTTTTAGAGAATCTATCGCATAATCCTTGATCAGTTTACGAGCACGAGGCGAAATTAAAGGATGTATTGACTGCTCTAAACCACGTTCTTTTAGTTCTGTTCTATCCGCAGTGGCTTTTTGGGGAATTGATGCAACTTGAACATAAGTGTCTATCCCGTTCTCTCGAATCCTTTTTGTGATGGTACCATGGGTTTTAGTACTTTTTTTTTGACTCTGTGCTTGAGATTTTTGACTTGATGTCTCCCTTCGTATTACTTTGAACCGTGGTTCATTCTTTTTTCCAATATATGCTAAAATAGAACCTGAAGGTATGGATTGGCCTTCCTTAACAAGAATTTCAAGGAGAAAACCGTCATCAGGGCTTTCGATTTCAATAATAGCTTTAGGGGTTTCAAGGTCACAAAGAATGTTTCCCTTCACAAGAGCGTCTCCAACTTTTTTATACCACTTTAGGATTGTTCCATCCGTAATAGTATCACCAAGATTAGGCATCAGAATTTCCTTTGGCATGCAGAACTCCCTAACGATACTTTATATAGACAACTTTGTGTTCCGTGAAAAATTCTATACCAGTTTTCCCTGCTTCTGGAATTCCAAAACCTGATTCTTTTATTCCACCAAATGATAGCTTTGGCTCTTTGAAGTTCGTCATCAAATTTACATGAGTTAGGCCTACTTTTGTCTGTTCTAAAAAAGTTAGAGAATGGTTCAAATCATTTTTAAAAGTTCCGGTGTTATTTGTTGTTTCAGACTTCGTCAATTAGCTTCTCCATAGTCATTTATTTTATTAATATGCCTCTCAATTTATTTACCTCCACTGGCGTTTTGCAACCGCTATAGTAGTTTTTATAATATCTTCGTCATTAATTAAAGCTGCAGTCTCCAAGGTGCGCGATACCGGTAGAGGGACGTCGAGTGAAGTGAGGCAAGCGACTGGGCTGTCCAGATAATCAAAGAATTTATCCATGATGTTTTTTGCTAGAGTAGATCCGATGGATTGACTTCTGGAAGCTTCCTCGACGATAACAGCGGTGCCAGTCTTTCGAACGCTTTCACCTATAGTGGCATAATCGATGCTCGGATAATCCAGTGTGCGTAAATCGATAAGCTCTGCATAAACTCTTGCTTCTTCTAACCTAGAAAGCAATTTTTCACAACGAGGAACCAAAGAACTATAAGCTATCAAAGTAACATCTTCGCCATTTACGATGGTCCTAGCTTTGCCCAACTCAATAAAGTAATCCAAGTCATTTAAAGGAACCTGTGTCTTTGTATTGTAAAGTGCCTGGTGTTCAAGAATCACTACCGGATCCAGAGAGCGCATCGCTGCATTAAATAATCCCACATAGTCAAAGGCATTGGCTGGTGTCACGATACGCCATCCCGGAAAAAGCGCATACAGTCCGACGGGATCCATTGAGTGCTGGGCACCGTAGCCGCTACCCAAGGACATTCGAGTGCGGATTACCAGAGGAAGATCAGTGGTATTTCCATACATATACCTAGCTTTGCCGATCTGATTAAAAATCTGGTCAGCTGCAACTAAAGTAAAATCCGCAAACATAATTTCTACTATCGGATGCATCCCTAAGATGGCTGCTCCTAGGCTAAGCCCCACAAAACCAGCTTCGGATATTGGGGTATTAAGCACACGATCCGGGTATTTATTAGGCAATCCCTTGGTGGCGCCATAAGCACCACCGCCGAAATTTGCTACCTCTTCTCCTAAAACGATTGTCTGATGATCCTTTCCTAGCCATCTCCCAATAACTGCTGCAATTGCATCAGAATAACGAATATCTTTAAAAGAAGTAAAATGTTCTCGTTCGCTGAATGTTATGTTTTTCCATTCTAGCCTGTTACTGCGCAGTCCATCGTTAACTGATTCCGGACTCGGGCAAAGTTCCATACGAACTTTACGAGGCGTTCTAGGTAAGGTACAATCATCAACCGCTTTAGAAACACTGTTTATAGCTATCTCCTTGATTCGAGCGATCATTTTTTCGTTTAGCAATCCCAAAGAGATCAGATGCCGAGGGAACTGTAACACAACTTCTTTTTGTTTCCAAGCTTCCTCTTCTTCTTTACTTCGGTATCCGAAAACACTCCCCGGCTGATCTCCTGCATGGTGGTAACGACGGTAGCTTTTGGCTTCAATCAAACAGGGACCGCCTCCATTTCGGATTTTTTCGGCAACTTGGTTCACGATATAATAGATGGCAAATGGGTCATTGCCGTCTATTATATGTCCATCCATGCCGTATGAACTGGCCCGAATGGATAGCTCCTTTACTGCACAAGCCTCATCTTTATGAGTCGCTACAGCATATTCATTGTTCTCCAGGAAAAAGATTACCGGCAAATTCCAAAGTCCAGCAAGATTACATGCTTCATGAAATGAGCCTTGGTTAATTGCCCCGTCTCCAAAGAAGCAAACCACTACATTTCCTGTCTTGTTGAATTTCTCCGCAAATGCAACTCCCGTAGCCAATGGTATGCCTCCCCCAACAATAGCATTTGATCCTACAAAGCCTGCCTTGGGGAAACGCAGGTGCATAGACCCGCCACGTCCACCACAATACCCGTTGGATAAGCCCATGATCTCCGCAAGCGTGCGGCGGATCACTTCATTTCCAACTTCGGGGATATCTTCAGTTGTGGGATCCCATGTCTGAGGAAGTACAAAATGCAAGGCTTTTCCGAGGAATTGATGATGCGCACGATGTGTGGCAATGAACTTGTCGGTCTTTCGTATAGCTGTTACACTTGCAGCCGCAATTGCTTCTTGTCCTACGCTTGTATGGACTGGACCCCAGATGCAATCATCGTTTTTTAATCTCAGAAGAGCGTGCTCAAATTCATGGATAACATAAACATAAAACAGAATGCGAGCAGCCAGTAGAGGATCCATTGAGCAATTTTCTTTTTTGTCTGATTTCCACTTATACCAGTTGAAATCGGGAATCAGTTTTTTCTTCTGCATTCTCATTCTGATCCTTTTATGATTGTGTGTTCGATTCTGGTGTTTCTCTGAGTTCGCAAACTTCACCGTCCGGTCCATAAAAATAAACAACCCAGACTTTAGGTCTGAATTCTATCGGTTTGCTAATAAATTTGACACCTTTTGATTTCAATTTTGCATAATCAGCTCGGACATCTGTCGAAGTAAAACACAAGTGAATCCAGCCGAAATGTTGGTATGTATGCCTATCCGACGGAATCGGCTTTTCTCGAGGAATATAGAATTTAAAAAGTTCAAGCAAAGTATTTCCAAGACCCAAATGGGCTATCTGCGCTGTGCAGCCGGGTAGGCCGGTTACTTCATCAAGCAGCACTTCAGGCCCCTTTTCTAATCTAAGAGTGACCTTAAAGCCGATTATATCTTGATAAAATTTTATAGATCTCTCTAAGTTGGATACGCTCAGAGCTACATGATCTACTTTCTTTATCATTCATCCTCCTTCTGATAAAAGTTTAGGATGTTTAAGCTGGATTATTCACGGCTCGAGGTTGCTGCAGATGTGAGGCGTGGCCCGTGAAGCCGTGGTTCAGGTAGCTTGAGTCGGGCCACTGCGAACAGGCCACACAACGAAACAGATGTGGTAAAATCAGCTCGCCCGAAGAGTAAAGAATGCCGACATAAAAAGTATGAAACGTATATGGAAAAAGAGTTCAATATCATGCATCACATCGCATAGGAAACATATCAAGGAAGCTAGGTGATGGTGTTGGCATAATTTATGAATAATTAAAGTTAATTATGATATGGACTGGATGTATTCGAATCATGCAGAAAGGACAGAAGGGAAGATTTTCGAATCTTCCCTTCTGTCCTTCAACTCGAACTATAACAAACCTACCATATCACTCGAATTCCAAGCCTTACGGATCTTGCCTCCATGATAGATCTTGCCATTTCGAATTGAGCAGTGCTGCTGGAAAGTGTTTCGATAGAAGTTACAGCGTTTTGATTAAGGATGTTGAAGCAGTCAACGGTTAAACAAAATATGGGCAAACTGGCAATCTTGATTTCTTTCTCTAGTCTCAGATCCCAAATAAATTGCCATGGAAGGGCCCTTGAGCCTCTCTCCTCAGCATAGATTGTGACTATGCCTTGGTTTAGTTTCAATCCTAAATCACTACTCCGGATTTGTCTGGTATAACGTCGGCCAGGATGAGCTTGGAAATTGGTACCAACGAGAATTCCTAACGGTGCTTTGACTACTCCAGCAATTTTAAACTGATGTCTTATGTCGTACGTAGACCGGCCGATAGCATTGATATGCACGTTTGGATTGTTAAAAAGTGTTTGATATGAGTTGCTTTCAGCGTCACTTATGCCGATAAGACCTTTCGTGTCGGAATATACATAGGAAAGCTGCATGAACCAGTTGTGAGAAAACTTCTTGTCCAAAACTAGCTCAAATCCTGTATAGTCTTTTTTGGAAGGCTCTGGATTCGTCGTAATTTTCGTTTCAGTAATCGGCGCATCTTTATTGCGATTAAAAAAGGTTACGGTTTTTCCGTCATAAGGATCGATTGCAGTCACAGGAGTGTAGTTGTGCCATACATACTCGCCTCCTTTAATAGCATCTACATCCAAAGCTTCGAGAACAACATCTTCTATACAATTTCTATCCTGCTTGCTGATGTAAGTTGCGCTCAAGACTAGGTCAGGAAGAAGTTCTCTTTGAATTCCGACAATAATCTCATTCATAACAGAAGGCTTAAGATCCGGATCTATCGATGCCGCAGCGGTAATAGAAAATCTGTACATCTCTCCTAGAGACCAGTCAGGATTAAGAGTCCAGTATGTGTTGTAAGAGCCATTGGGATTTGTCCTCGTAAAATAATTAATGACATTTTCTAAGTAATATTTTGAGAAGTTTGCCTTTAGTATGGTTTTTCCATCTCCAGTTAAATCATAGCTTGCACCTAGCCTGGGTGATAGGGTATTCCAAATAATGGGCTTCCGGTCTTGGGGTACACTAAGATCATAGGTTATTCCGCCATAGGTAACAGGAGCTCTGTCTTCTCCCTGCGCGGGGATGATACCCTCTTGATAGTCGAATCTCAAACCAAGATTCAAGGTTAGCCTTTTTGTTGGATTCCATCTGTCTTGAACAAACAAACCGAAGAGATTCATCTTTTCTTGTGGATCAAAATCTTGTGCAAACATTACACTCTCAGGCACTCCGCCACGGGTATAGACATAAGGGCCCAGTCCGTACTCGTCATAATTGTGCACTACTTCTCTATGGCGGTAGTCATATTCATACTCTACGCCTGTTTTAAATCCGTGACGTCCAAAGAAATCTTCTACATAGTAAGTAAGATCATTCTTAATGGAAAAGATTGTGTCATAGTACGAATCGCTGTAACTATAGCTTCCGGATATGTAACGTGTGTTACGTTCATAATAGCGAGGTAAGTCATTCTTCGTCTTATTGGTAAAGTCAAAGATCATAAGCCCAAATTTGGATGAGAAGATCAAATTCTCGTTGATGACCCAGGAGTAGATAAGAGAAGACTTATCCACAACCATATCTCTAAGCCAAGTTGTATCTTCATTGCGCTGCCATGACGCACCTCGGTGATTATACATTTGAGGTGGATGGTCCCAGCTTCCCACCAATTTCATTGAGGGCTTAATCTGCCACGACAGTTTAATATAAGGGGTTATGAAAGTTACATCCGTAGGTGTGTTCTCTTTCTTGTCCCATGGATAGCCCTGTACATAATCCTCTCGCTTTTGATAGCTAAAATTCCCAAAGAACCAGAGTTTATTCTTGACGATGGGGCCTCCTAGTTGAAAAGTGGTATCAATGTCGCTTTTAAATCCGACAAATTGACCTTCAAATAGAGTCCCTTTGGTGTTATCCGCCAGGAGGCTCTTATTACTTAGGTAGAAATTGAATTCGCCGCTAAAATTGTTGCCTCCAGACTTTGTGATGATATTAAATACACCGCCTCTGGTCCCCCCGTATTCAGCTGTATGGCCGGCAGTCTCGATCTCGTATTCTTCGGCAGTTTCCCAACCAACTCTTGTAAAGTTTGCACCACCTACAGGGTCGCTAAAGTCTACTCCGTCTGAGTTAAAACTATTATCCCTGAATGAAGATCCGTGAACAGATACTCCGATACCAACATACGACCCGCCCACACTTACTACACCTGGAGCCATTACAAAAGCCTTACTAAAATCTCTGGCGGTAGGGACATGGCGAAGGAGATCCGATTCAAAGTTAATCGATAAGGAAGAACTCGCCGTATCAATCAAAGGGGCTTCGGCAATGACTGTGATTTCTTCTCCAATCTCAGCTAATTCCATTTTCATGTTCAGGGAGATAGACTTATTGAAATTTACTTTGACATTTTTTTGAATAACGGTTTTAAATCCGCTTATGCTAAAGGTAACTTCATAATATCCTGTGGGAAGCTCGGGAAATCGGAAAAATCCTTTATTATCAGTAAGAGCTGAAACTTGAGGCAACATGAGAGACGGTGAAGTTGCAGAAACTTCGACTCCGGGAAGTGGAAAGCCCTGATCGTCGGTGACTGTTCCGTTAATAATTCCAGTAATCGTTGTTCTCTGAGCATTTCCGATGGAAAATAAACTGATAATAAATAAGGGCAATAATAAAACCCCCATTATCCTTTTAATCATTTTAATCATTTATTACCTCCTTATAAAATTTTTTGCCTCTAAAACCTATATTAATACCCTTTTATTAATATCATTTTTTCATTTTAGTACCTCCTTTATGTGATTGCTATTATTCAAATTAATTTCATCCTACATTCGAGCACCCACCGCTAATGAGAAAATCATGGTTTTTCATCTCAATTAAGAAAAAGCTCTATAACAGGCACGGTTACATCAGGTTTCTGGATGGGCAATCCAAGAATTAAAGTATCTTCAGAGACTTTTTCCTCGATGACGACAGATGAGCGGCGTGGCGGAACAAACCTTATTTCTGATGCATCATGGAGTAATTGAGCGAACCTAACCTTTCCGGCAAAGCCCTCAAGATATAACTTACCCATGGGCCAATCAAGCACATGAATGTAGAGTCTATTTTTACTGGGATTATAAGTCATGATGCAGTTCTCAGGAGCTTTGAATTGTTCGGGTGCCTGCGTACATCCATAGATGGAACGGCTATTCAGTTTCATCCACTCGCCTATTCCCTTCAACCTATTCATTGCTCGGTTGTCAAAGGTACCGCGAGCTGTTGGCCCCACATTTAAGAGCAGGTTTCCTCCTTGGCTGACCGTTTCGATCAACAGCACTAACAATTGACGGGTGCTTTTCCATGTTGCCTGGTCACGATCGTAACCCCAGTGCCCGGAGAAGGTCTGGCAAGTTTCCCAAGGTACTCTCTTGCCGTCAATTTTAATCCAATCGCGGGGTATGAACTGTTCAGGAGTCCTGTAATCCCATCCTCCAGGCAAATCAAGAAGGTCGAGGCGATCATTGAGAATAACATTAGGTTGGAGCTCCCGGATCATCTTCAGAAGCTTTTCTGACTGCCACTCATTCCTGCCTTTCCCTTCCTTTCCTCCTGGATACGAGTAATCCAAAAAAAGGCAGTCAATAGGACCGAATTCAGTTAAGAGTTCGCGCACTTGATTGTGCACGTATTCCACATATTTTTTTAAGTCTCTGTTCTTTGCCTTTTCTCTGAATTCTATGTTGTCTCGCATTGGATGTCGCCTATCAACGGTAAATTCAGGATGATGCCAGTCCAGGAGAGAATAGTAGAAGCCAACTCGAAGTCCCTCATCTCGAAAGGCTTCAACCGTCGGCTTTATAAGGTCTTTGCCATAAGGTGTATTTGTGATTTTGTAATCTGTATATTTTGAGTCCCACAGACAGAAACCATCATGGTGTTTGGTTGTAATCACAAAATATCTCATTCCGGCTTCTTTTGCTGTGCGAGCCCATTCTTTGGGATTAAAAATATCCGGATTAAACAATTCAAAATATTTTTGATATTCCTCATCCGTGACCTGATCCCTGCTCTTGTGCCAGACACCCCTGGACGGCATCGCATAAATCCCCCAATGGATAAACATGCCAAAGCGGGCTTCAGTCCACCATTTCATCCGTTCTTCATGTTTAATCTGCTTTTTCTGAATATCATTAGCCTGTACGGACAAAACAAAAAATAAAGACATCATAAGATAAGTCGTAAAAAACGGAAATAAGTATTTCATCAATTTGTTGTGTCTAGTAGACATCTTAACCTCCTTTCGGTTTAATATTCCTCACAGAACCGAACGTGCGGATTTCCCCGCATACGGCTCTTCAGCAATGTATCCCCGATTCGAGGATAGGGTATAGGTAAAATGGTATATCTTTGGCCTAGGAAGAGGATTGAATTTGAGAAACTTTTGAAATTGCGCCCAGTTAAAGCTCCGTTTCTGACTCTGTCTGTTGACCCATTTAAAGGCAAGCCACAATACTCGAAAATAGAAACCTTTCACCTCCCGAATATTCCCACTCACTCTGTAATAACGATAATGTCCCATTAGCTTAACCTTCAGGACATCCCACTATACCTCTAGCTTTTTCACATACCGAATATTTCTCATCAATTGATTCATGTCTTTTAACCTCTGCCTCAGCCCTTCCTTCCTTTAAGTTTCTAGGTGCCATATAGTATATATTATATTGTATACCATCTAATATTCGCCCTGTCAAGAATTATTTTTTAAATGTCAAAGTAAAATGAAAATGTCCGATTTGCTTTGACATATGGATAACATTTATTTGACGATTAGTCTAAGCTGTGGTAAAAATTATGCTTAACTGAGAATAAAAAAAAAATTACCATGCTCATTATAAACAGATAATAAAATAAATCTCTATTTAAAATAACAAC
>Ga0265595_1000570_pt1 | contig 32566 bp, 30 predicted proteins | sample saktaG_15_FD_190148 | JGI IMG/M metagenome (GOLD analysis project Ga0265595, IMG submission 190148) | Saline water microbial communities from Sakinaw Lake, British Columbia, Canada - sak_2013_06_06_50m | ecosystem: Environmental > Aquatic > Non-marine Saline and Alkaline > Saline ...
TTGTGCGCCAAATCATGCACTACCTGCGAATGTACAGCAAGGAACGAGCCCGCCCGTTCAAGTGGACCTATACCGGCAAGCCCTTAGCAGCATGAATACAATGTTACTTAAGGAACGCTACACTAGCTTCCACATCTCGTTGGGCGACATTGGGACTCCAGCTTCGACAAGCACGCGCTTGGCGAGTTCCATGAATGTCAAATGCTCCACTTGGGTTCTCCTTTGGTAGTCAAGGACTGGCGGGGTTCAACCATCACTACGGGGATTGTAAACACGGCGGGCCGGGAAGTCAAGGCGGCGGGTCGGCGTCGGGCGGCGGGGGGTCGTCAAATCGGCGTCGTCCGTCCCCGCTTCCGCCACCCCAGTTTGGTCACCGGCATCGGGCAACTTGTCACCTGCGCCAGAGGTGCGCAACGGGACGCAGATTATTGCGCGGCCGGCGGACCAACCTGGCCCGCCGGCCGCTCTTCCTTCCCGGTTTCAGGTCCGCCGCGGTTCTCCGTTCTCGGTCTGGTCCGAACCTTGGCGGTCTTGGCGTCTTGGCGGTTGTCTATCCGCTCCTGTCATTCGCCATTTCCCCTTTCCCCTTTGCATCTTGGCGTCCTTGGCGGTTGTCTACCCGCTCCCGTCATTCGCCATTTCCCCTTTCCCCTTTGCATCTTGGCGTCCTTGGCGGATGTCTATCCGCTCCCGTCATTTGCCATTTCCCCTTTCCCCTTCGCATCTTGGCGGTTTCCATTTCCCCGGCCTCTTCATGCCTTTGCCTTGGCGGTGCACTGCGTCCTCGCAGGGAGCCGTCCGTGCCGGCTCAACTCCTATCTCGGTTCTTGTGGGGTCAGGAAATAGCTTGACAACGTCCGGGACGGAATATAGACTCCGCTCCACACAGGGTTTAAGCTGAGTTGAGATGCGCAGTCGGAGCGACTCCACGGAGAGCTACGTTGTAGGACTGGACTGCACTCGCTCAAGAGAACTAATCCTAGCTTGAGTTGGCAAACGGGCCGGGGTGGCCTGAAAGGTCGACCTGCAGTGGTGAGTCTGTTTCTGATATGTTCCGGGGGCTGCGGCTCGTTGCAGCCGGGCTTTCTGCATCTGACTGGTGCGGAGGTGCCCGAGGAGCGTGACGGCTGCCTGCCGTCTCGCCGAGGGCTGCTATCTTGAGAAACGCGGGTGTCGCGACAAAGCCAAGACGAGTCAGGCCTCTGCGCCGGAGTACCCCCAAAGACGCGACCTTTCCTGCCATGTCCCTCCCGGACAAACCATTTCCCAATCCGCTGACTATCTGCGAGTCCGGGCCGGATGGCTGGACGCTGCTGGTCAACCCCGACACGGGAGCGGCGATTGCGGTCAACCGTACGGGGGCCCTCATCTGGAAGCTCGCAAACGGCAGGCGGACGGTTCGTGGCATCGTCGCCGGGGTCCGCCGTCGCTTTCCCAATGCGCCCGGTTCGGTGGACGACGACGTTGCGGCGATGCTGGGCACGCTTTCGGGAGCGGGCCTCATCGGCCGGGAAATCCCGGCCCGGGAGCAAACGAGAGCCCAATGATAGAATTAACCACAGTTCCATGTCAGAATCCTGGAGGCCGGCAACAAACCGGCCGTCAACAACGGAGGCATACTTATGAATGACAAATACGAAGCACCGCAGGCGATACACCTGACCGATTCGGACCGGGCATACGGGGCATGTGAAACAAACGGCAGCACACCTGACACGGCCTACCGCGCCCATGACATCGAAGGCATCTGCGTAACGGGTAAGTCGGCCCTGAGTGGCTGCTACGCGGGCGCGGATTGAAGGAGGTAAGCAATGCAACATAAGATATTGGTCCTGTTCGCAGTCGCCGGACTGCTGGTCTGCGCTTTCGCCGGCCCGCGCCCCGACTCAGTGATTCGTGCGATGCTGCGCGCTGGACACCATCTGGACCGTGATAGCATCAGGGCGCTCCGCGCCCAGTTGAGGGGTGCGGTCCTGCCTTCCGGCACTGACGTCAACAAAGTCATCCAAAAGGCACGCTCTGGCCAGATACCCGTACCGCCACAGAAACTCGGCGCCGGCTCGTACGAAGGAGAATTCATGCCCGCGCCCGGTATCCCGGGGTATCCGACCGTAAACACCCAGGACTACCCGGCGGTTGCCTTCGACGGCACCAAGTACCTTGTGGTCTGGGAGGACGACCGCGACGGCCATTGGCACATCTACGGCGCTCTGGTCTCCGCAACCGGCAACCCGCCCACAACAGGTGACGGCTTCGCGATTTCACCCTCCTCAGAGGCATATTACGCTTGCTACCCTTCGGTTGCTTTCGACGGCTCCGAGTTCCTCGTGGTCTGGGGAGACGACCGCGGCTACGCCAATGAACCAAGTACCGACATTGACATATACGGCGCTCTGGTGGACGTGTCGGGCGAGACCCCAGTCGTGACACAATTGACCTACCCGATATCGGACGCCGCGGGCGACCAGTTCCAACCTAGGGTCGCCTTCAACGGCACCAACTACCTTGTAGTCTGGTCGGACTACCGCAATGGCAACTACTATGACACCTACGGCGCGCTGGTGAACACGGACGGCGAGGTGCTGGACCCGCCGGGCGACAACATCGCGATATCGGTTTCGGAAGACTATCGGCCGTACCCCGTATCGGTTGCTTTCGGCGGCACCAACTACCTCGTAGTCTGGGAAGACTGGCGCGACGACGCCGACATCTACGGCGCGCGGGTGAGCAATGCCGGCGGGGTCCTGGACCCGGACGGCTTCTTGGTTTCGACCAACACGGAGGAGACCTACCAGTACTTGCCTTCGGTCGCTTTTGACGGCGACAACTACCTCGTAGTCTGGGAGGACCGCACCTCAGGCTCAGATATCTACGGCGCGCGGGTGAGTCAGGCAGGCTTGGTCCAGGACCCGGACGGCTTTGAGATTGCGACCACGACGAATAGCCTGCAATACCCTACGGTCGCTTTCGACGGCACCGAGTACCTTGTTGCCTGGATGGACGTCGTCCCCTGGCCTGGCGTAACGTACATCTACGGCCGCCCGGCTAGTCTGGGGAATGTGCCCGGCACCATGGGCAAGATCTCGTACCGGGAGAGTGGTTTACCGGCTCTCGCCTGCGGGCCAGTGGAGCGCACGGCGATGGTCGCATACCATTCCATCACCGACGTGGTCGGCGAGAAAAACTACGGCGGCGTGAACCGGATTTGGGGGGCACGGGCCACTGTGACTTTGAACGGCACTGTTGATGTTGGCACAGCCCGCATCGTACGCCCGGTCGCATCCTTCCTTTGGGATGCGGACCCGGACAACTGCTGGCCGATTCCGCCCATGGCGCGGTTCGTGAACAACGGCACCGAGCCGTGCTCGTTCAACGCGGAGTTCACCATAACCAACAAGGACAACGAAGAAGTCTATACGAGCACCAAGACCGTGTTGGGGCTGCGCCCGGGTTACCCGCGCTCAGTCGAGTTTGACCGCGACTCTTTCCATCTTGCGACCGAGGGTCCCGGCCTGTACACGGGCACGTGCGAGACGGAGCTGGACGGCGACGGGAACGAGGGCAACAACTCGAAGAGCGCGACTTTCCAGGGCTGCAACTTCATCAACTTCTCTGACCTGACCGACGGCGACCTCACCCACACGACTGATGAGGGCGACCATTGGGCATACGACGCACCCACGTGTCCTCCGTGGACTCTGCCGCCCATGGACAAACTAACGGTCTGGGGCGATCAGGTGGACGGTGACTACGACGACGGGGAGAACTCCTTACTCACCTCGCCTGAGTACACGGCAAAGAAGGACTACCCGGCTATTGCGTTCCAACACAGCTACAACATCGATCCCTACGGCGGCGACGGCGGCAACTTCTCCTACACGACCGATGGGGGTTCGTCTTGGTGGTACCCCACGCCCCATAACGGGCCTGCGTACAACGGACCGGTTACCGTCCTGGACAGCAAGGATGGCTGGTACGGCAATTCGTCGGGCTGGGTCCAGTCGGTATTCATTCTGGACAAGGTAACCGACACCAAGACGTTCAATGTCCGCTGGCGCTTCGCCTCCGATGGCACCAATGAGAATCTCCCCGGCTGGCTGATTGACGAAGTAGCCGGCATCGGTTGCTCTTGGATCGGCGGCGGCGACGCGCCGGGCCACGGCTCTGTCATCGACACGGTGAGCGTATGGCCGAACATGGTCCGGGGCGCGGCGCAGGTTCACTACACCCTGCGGAAGGACTGCAACGTCACCATCAACCTGTACGACGCAAGCGGCAGGTTGGCCGCGCGGGTGCCGACGAGCGGGTTTAAGAAGGGTAAGAACACTGCGCGGCTGGATGCGAGCGGTCTCGCGCGCGGCGTCTACTTCGTGAAGGTCAAAGGCGAGACCGACACCAGGACGACAAAGGTCATTATCGAATAGTGTCACGGATTGGCGTACCCACTCGGCCCCGACCGCAACGCGGGCATTCAGCCGGGCAGGTGACAAAGAAGGTGCAAGCATTGCCCCACCAAGATTCATTGATTCCAGGAGAAAGGCGCCGGCGATGAGGCAGTGTGCGATAGCAGCGATGATGCTGGCTATTCTGACGGGCGTCGGGCAAGCTGATTGGGTAACCGCAACCGTGACGGTGCAAAGCCAACCCATCGCAGTGGCAGTGAATCCGGTGACGAACAAGACATACGTTGCGAACTACGCCGACAACAGCGTAGCCGTGATTGACGGGGCGACTAACACTCCCGTGAGGGTGGGCGTGGGCGGAAATCCCCGCGCGGTGGCGGTGAACCCGGTCACCAACAAGATCTACATCGCGAACTGGGCCGACAACAGCGTCACCGTGATTGACGGCTTCAAGAACAGCACGGCCACGGTGTCGGCGCGCATCCATCCTCGCGCCGTGGCGGTGAACCCAGTCACTAATAAGATCTACGTCGCCAACTCCGGTAGCAGCAACGTGACTGTGATTGTCCCAGATTCCAGCAAGACGGATACGGTCAATGCGGGTAGCCATCCCTTTGCCGTGGCGGTGAACCCGGTCACCAACAAGATTTACGTCGCGGACTCTGGGAACGCCAGCGTCACGGTAATCGATGGGTTCACCAACGAGACAACAACCCTGGGAGTCGGAGACCAACCCGTTGCTGTGGCCGTGAACCCGGTCACTAACAGAATCTACGTGGTCAACTACGGCAGCGCCAGCGTGACCGTGATTGTTCCAGATTCTGGCACGACGTATCCGGTGAACGTGGGCACCCAGCCCCGTGGCGTGGCGGTGAACCCTGTGACGAACAAGATCTACGTGACGAACTACTACAGCGGTACTATGACCGTGATTGACGGCGCGACCAGCACAGTGGATACCACGGTGGCGGCGGGCACCAATCCCCGTACCGTCGCGGCGAACCCAATCACGAACAAGATCTATGTAACCGACTGGAACAGCGACAGCGTGACAGTGATAGATGGGGCCACGAACGGCACTGCTAGGCTGAAGGCGGGCGCCAATCCGTATGCCGTGGCCGTGAACCCGGTGACGAACAAGATCTACGTGGCGAACTACACCAGCGCCGACGTGACCGTGATTGATGGCGCGACCAACGGAACCGCGCCCGTGACGGTGGGATCCAATCCTCGTGCCGTGGCGGTGAATCCGGTGACGAACAAGATCTACGTTGCTAACTCCGGCAGCACCAGCAACAGCGTGACGGTGATCGACGGGTCGAACAATAACCCTTTGAACGTGGGTGTGGGCACCACGCCCTGCGCCGTGGCGGTGAACCCGGTAACGAACAAGGTCTACGTCGCCGACTCCGGCAGCGCCGACGTCAAGATTATCAGCGGCGCGACGAACGAGGTAATCGCGACCGTGGTGGTAGGTAGCGGTCCTCGTGCGTTAGCCGTGAACCCGGTGACGAACAAAATCTACGTCGCCAACTCCGGCAGCACCGGCAACAGCGTCACGGTGATTGACGGCGCGGGGAACACTGTACTCGCGACCGTGACGGCGGGGACCAGTCCCTATGCCGTGGCGGTAAACCCGGTGACGAACAGAATCTACGTCGCCAACTACCGTAGCGCCAACGTCACGGTGATCGACGGAGCAACGAACGGGACCACGCCCGTGACTGTGGGTTCCGCGCCATGCGCCGTGGCGGTGAACCCGATAACGAACAAGGTCTACGTCACCAACTACGGCAGCAACAACGTCACCGTGATTGACGGTGCGACCAACAACCACACAAACGTGAATGCAGGCACCAATCCCTGCGCTGTAGCGGTGAACCCAGTCACCAACAAGATCTACGTCGCCAACTATGGCAGCGCCAACGTGACCGTGATTGTCCCAGACTCCGGCACGACGCATGCAGTGAGTGCAGGTACCAGTCCCTGTGCCGTAGCTGTGAACCGAGTCGCCAACAAGGTCTATGTCGCCAACAACGGTAGCGCCAACGTCACCGTAATCGACGGGGCCACGAACACCAAAACGACCGTGACCGCAAACACCAATCCGTGTGCCGTAGCGGTCAACCCGGTTACGAACAAGACCTATGTCGCGAACTGGGGCAGCAGCACCAACAACGTCACCGTCATTACCTATGCCCCGAACAATGACACGAAGGTACACGTCGCGTTCGACCCGTCACCGGGCACTTGGACGGCGGTCGCCTGCCCGCCTTTGACCGGCACAGGGTCCAATAGCTCGACCCCCAATGGGAACGTGATGATGGGGGTCGGCAACCGGGTGAATACCGCGCAGAAGGCCTGGAACTGGGCGAACGTCACCTCCGGCGCCAGGTCCGTCTCCATCACGTGGACCTACGAATGGGGCACGGACTCGCTGATTCCCGGCGAGAACTATGTCTGCGCCCAGCCGCTGGAATCCGACGCCGCAATCACCAACAACGAGGGTATGGGTACGCCCTTTGCCGGCAACCTGCTGGTACTTCCGATTTACCGCCTCCCGCCTGACGTCGGCGCCGACTGCGTTCTGCGCCCGGTCGCATCCTTCCTCATGCCAAGCTGGAAGATTCCGCCGCTGGTGAGGATCAAGAACTTCGGGTCCGTAACCCAGGGTCCGTTCAACGTCCGGTTCACAATAAGTCCGGGAGACTACACTCCGAGTACGAGGACCGTGTCGTCTCTGGCTGCGGGCGATACCTGCACAGTCGAGTTTGATTCTCTGACTCTCGCGACCGGTGTATTCACCGCCAAATGCTCGACGATGCTGGCCGGAGACCTGACCTCGGGCAACGACGTGCGGACCGCATGTTTCCAGGGCTGCACCTTCATCGACTTCTCTGACCTGACCGACGGCAGCCTCAAACCGAGACCTACGACTGGCAGGTGGACCCGGGGCACACCGCAGAGCCCCTGGACTTGGCCGCCTATGGATTCGTTCGTGTGGGGCAACCGGCTGAGCGGGTTCTACGGCAACAGCGAGAGCGACACGCTGACCTCGCCCCGGTATAAGGCATCGCAGAACAACCCGGCGATTGCGTTCCAGCACTGCTACAACACGCAGCCTTCAGTGGACGGCGGCAACTTCGCGTACTCGACCGACGGCATCAACTGGAGCTTGCCCACGCCCGTTGCCGGCGTGTGGTATGGCGGCACCGTCTCGGCTCTTGGACAATCGGGTTGGTCCGGCACGTCCGGCTGGAACCAGTCGGTCTTCACTATCCAGGGGGTGAACCAGAACGTCAACTTCCTGGTCCGCTGGCGGTTTGCTTCCGATGGGTCGAACAACTCCTACTACGGCTGGCTCATCGATGAAGTAGCCGGCATCAATTGCGCCCCGACCGATGGCAAGGGCGCGTCTGGACCCGGCACTTTCGTGGACACGGTGAATGTCTGCCCTAACCTAATCCGCGGCACAGCACAGGTGAACTACACTCTGATGAGGGAATGCAACGTCACCATCAAGCTGTTCGACGCAAGCGGCAGGTTGGCCGCGCGGGTGCCGACGAGCGGGTTCAAGAAGGGCAAGAACACCGCGCGGCTCGATGCGAGCAGGCTCGCGCGCGGCGTCTACTTCGTGAAGGTCAGAGGCGAGACCGACACCAGGACGACAAAGGTCATTATCGAATAGCGTGGCGGACGGGGCGAAACCCGCTTTCCCGTCCACTCATCGGCCCAGGGGCCGCCCCGGGGGCTATGTTTCGCGATACGGCGCGAGATTCACCAAGTCGTACAACGACGGACACTTCAAGTTATTCAACCAGCGAAACAACGCCGCTATCGGCTTCTCGAACGGCTTCTGAAACGACGCCGCATGCGGCATGAGGTACAGGAAGAGGTAGAGGTAAAGATACATGCTGAGATTCAGGCGAAGACGCACGTGCCGATGCGGGTCGCGACCCAGTTCAGCATACATTCAGACGAACACCGTGATATACTTCGAGAGACACAAGGAATCTTCAATTCGAGACTTCAGATTGACGATTCGCGCGATTCCCGTAGCGTGGCGTACTGGTGATTCTGTCTCGGTTCCCGGGGTGGCCAGGACGCTTGATTGACCTGTCGCGCGGTGTATAATTGACCGTATGCTTCTTGAGTACGTCAGCGCGGCGATGAAGACCGCCTCCTACGAGAAACTGGCGGGAAATCAGGGGAAATCAGGGGGGGGGAAATCAGGGACAGTCACCTATTTGGCGATGTCCCGGGTCCGACGCGCGGGACTATCGGGGACGGTAGCGGTTTTCGCTTCACATAGCCGTACACCGTGAACCGTGCACCGTAAGCTGTCAGCCGTGAGCCGTAAGCTGCCGGCCATCCACCCCGCCTCCTTGACATCACGACCCGAATGGATATGCTTCGGCTGACGGAATACCCGGAATCCCGCTCGCCGTTGGCGCGGCTCGGATGGTCTCCGAGCCGGGAGTCACTGCCGGCCGAGTTGGTGCATAGACTCGCCAGCGCAGTGTCGCAGTAATGCCCCGCCACTTCCGGACTCCACTTGGACGGCTGGCCGACAACGCGTCGGAGTATCACGCCCACCAGGTCCTCAGGTTCCTATTCGATTCCCAATTTACCCCGTCCGGTGACCCGGACACTCCGGCCAGTCTTCGCATCATTTCTCGGGCCATCGGGCTGTCCTGCAGCCGCACGCGTGACGCGTGCGATTTCCTGGTCCGCAGACGCCTGGCCATAAGAAAGGGCAATGTCCGAAGGTTCATCTACTCCATAACCTTGGACGGGATTGTGTACGTCGACTCCACAAGCCCGGACGTCGGGCAGGCCCCGCGCAAAGGAAGTGAGGGAAATGAGGGAAATGAGTGGGAATGAGGGACAGTCACCTATTAGAGTCCGGGTGGCGAGGGCGCTTTCGACATTCCTGAGCGATGGCAAGGCGCGGCGCGGACAGCCCTGCGCGAACCGTTAGCCGCAAGCCGTCAGCCGTCGACTATCCACCCCGCCGCCTTGACTTCACGGCCCGCGAATCATAGAATCCCGCCATGACAGAGCCAAGTCTCGGCCTTGTCCTTGCCGACGGGCAGAGATGGGTGATTCGCGGGTTGGACCCTGAGGCCGAGGCAACGGTGCGGGAACTGGGCAGGGTGATGCAACTGATGCCAGTCGAAGGCAGAGGTAGAGGCAAAGTATGCGCGGTGTCAGGACAGAAGGCCGCGCGCGGCGGGCGCGGGGCCGCCAAAGGGCGACTCGTTTGCCGGCTGGGGCCGGCCCGGAACCGGCTCACAGAGGTCCTCAGGATGGAGCAGATCGCCACAATCCTCGCGGAGCAATCGCTCGCTCGGAACGGGCTGCTGATTCACGGCGCCCTGGCCGTCCGCGACGGAGTCGGTTTCATTCTGGCCGGGCCCAGCGGAGTCGGCAAGAGCACCGCCAGCCGGCGTCTGCCCTCGCCCTGGCGTTCGCTTTCTGATGACTGCGTCCTCGTGGTGCGAGACGCAAATGGCCGTTACTGGGCCCATCCCTGGCCGACCTGGAGTCTCTTGCGCGACAACGGCCCGGTCGCATCGTGGCCGGTCGGGCAGGCCGTGCTTTTGAAGGCCCTGCTGTTTCTCAAGCAGTCACCGTTCGACCGGGCCGAGCCGGTCTCGATAACACCCGCTACTGCTCTTATCATGGAATCAGCGTTTCAGCTCGCAAGAACTGTTGTAGCAACGCCGGAGGGCGACGCCAACCGGGCAATCTGCGCCAAGTACCTGCGGGCGGCCTGGGTCCTTGCCGCTGCGGTTCCGGCTTTCCGGTTCCACGTCAGTCTGACCGGGCAGTTCTGGAATGAGATTGAGCGGGCGGTGCCGACGGAACCACGGATAAACACGGATGGACATAGAAGCGGATATCGGACAAGGCAGAATTCAGAATGCAGAATGCAGAATGCAGAATTGAGGGAGGAAGGAACAACCGCAGACTACAGGGATGGACAGACAGCTTCAGCCGCAAGTCAAAAGGCAAAAGCCAAATCTCAGAAGCCAAAACCCTCGGAATCTGCAACGCAAACACGAGAGCGGCGAAGCGTACCTGAACCGCCGCGTCGCCTGCTGTCAGGGAACCCGGAATCCCGGCTGGTCCGTTTCGAACCCCGACACCGGATTTTCCTGAAGCTCGTAAAGGGCCGGCGAGTCGTCGGGAGCGCCAATGACGTGCTGAGAGAGTGGTACGTCCGGCGTCCGTCCCGCCGGGTCGTGAAGGGACAAGCCGTCCGTAATCGCAAGTCCAAAGTCCGAAGCCCAAAGTCCAAAGTCGAAAGTCCCCAATCCCAATGACGAGTCCCCGCTCCGCGGCCGACCTGCTCCTCGGTTGCCTATCCTCCAGCCGTCCGCCGTCGGCGTCCGGTCGTGAGCCGTTAGCCGCTAGCCGTGAGCCGTCAGCCGTCTGGAACGAGGTCGTTGACGTGGCGGTCCGCGAGCACGTCGCCCCGCTGCTCTTCAAGCGCCTCAAGGAGAGCGACGCGCGGGCTTGCGTCCCGGCCGATGCGTGGAAGCGGCTGCGCCGGGCTTACTTCACCAGCGGCGACAGGAGCACACGCCTTTATCGAGAGCTCGGGGCCGTGCTGCGAAGCCTCGGCAGTTCCGGCGTCAGGGTCATCGTGCTGAAGGGCGCGTTTCTTGCGGAGGCGGTCTACGGCGACGTCGCGCTCCGGCCGATGTGCGACAACGACCTGCTGGTCCAGCGAGCGGAGCTGGCAAGAGCCGAGGCAGTCCTGCTCGACATGGGCGGCGTTCATCGAAAGCAGCGCGGCGCGGAGACCGAGCCCGACCGCGGAAAGACAAAGCACGCCCTGCCAGTCTTCTTTCGTGACCTTGTCGTCGAGCTTCACTGGACCATCGCCAACCCGGCCGGACCGGTCAGAGTCGATGCCGCCGGTCTCTGGGACCGGGCGCGCCCGGCCACGATAGCCGGCGTCGAGGTACTTTCGCTCTCCCCGGAAGACCTGTTGTTGCACCTGTGTCTCCATTTCTGCTATCAACACGGTTGCGTGGGGCCGCGCGGCCTGTGCGACATCGCCGAGACCGTTCATCGCTTCCGTGGCGAGATGGACTGGACGCGGGTCGCACAATTGGCCCGCGAGTGGGGCGCTGCGCGGTACGTGGGCCTGGCCGTTCATCTTGCTCGAAGCACGCTGGCCGCAGAAGTGCCTGACGATGTCCTTGAGCGTCTGGTTCCCGGAGGCCTGGACCTGAGGTTGCTCGGGAAGGCGAGGGAATGCGTGCTGGACGGGGAACCGTACTCCGGCTGGGCGGTCCTGCCTTTCTCGAATCGGTGGGGTGACAAGTCGGCATGGGAGAAGGTGAAAGCTCTCCGGGACGTGGTCTTTCTCTCACGGAACGAGATGGCGTTGCGCTACCCAAGGGCCCGCGACTCCCAGCATCTCTGGTCGTACTACATCCTGCGGTCTCTGGACCTGCTGCGGACTTATGGCAGCGCCACTCTGGGGCAGGGGCTTCGAATGATGCGCGTTCGCGAGCGGGACGACGCTCCGTCACTCGCTGACTGGCTGAAGTCCGGCAAGCCCTAGTCCGTGATCCACTGGCCGCGGCATGGTTCGCCGAAATCGCCGCGAGGTCCGGTGAGGTCGCAGCTCAAGCAGTACCCCTGAGCGCGGCGTACGCCGAGATCGGCGGCCTGCTGGAGCAGATATCAAGCAAGGAGATGGACGCGACCGAGAAGGTGCGTATCGTCGGCGAGCTCAAACGCCGTGAGGAAGACGCCGTCGGCAGCATCGAACGGCTGCTGGACGGGCTGAGCCGGCAGGAATGGGTCGGCGCGACCTCATAGCGTTGGCGTGAAGCGTAACAGCTACGGGCTGAAACAGGTTCGGCTGTCGCCGGGCCTCTGCGCATCGGCAGCGAAGACTCACCGGCGGCGGGGTCGCTATCCGCGCCGAAGGTCCTCCTTCATGTCCCCGAACTGCCCGCAGACCCATCCGGAGTATTGTCGCCCCTTTGCAGCCTTCAGTTCGACCTCCGCCGCCGTACCACTGCACCTCGACGTTGAATGTGCCGCGCCACGTCTGCGTCATCTGCGGTTCATCCTCTTTGGCCCTTGGCGTTCTTGGCGCCCTTGGCGGTTCCATTCCGGTTTCGGGAAGCCGACGACGACTTGACAAGTCAGGCCATGTGTGCTAAGATGAGATAGCATAACATACAAGAGGAGGAACCATGAAGCCGAACGTAGGCTATCTCTCCGGCACTGACTCGGCGACGCTGAGTCAACTCGCGGCCTCGGGAATCAACACTGTTCCGCTGAGCAACGGCTGGGACAATCACGGCAAGTACCTCGGCATGGTGACCGTATCCGACAACCTTGGTGCCATCGTCGGCTATTTCCACAAGCTGGTCGCCCCGCCCGAGGCGCAAACCCCTCCAGCCAGTTTCCTGGACAGGGCGAGAATCCACAAGATACCGGCGGTCGTAATCTGCCCCGCGAACGTCATGGCCCGCGCCAAGGAGGTGCTCGGGGAGGGTGGCGCGACGATTCACTGGGCCACCCCTGACCAAGTGTACGACAAGGTCATGGAGTTAGTCGGCTAGCGCGCCTGACGACCGCTGCCGTTCACCTGAGATTCGACCGCCAAAGGCCTCACCCCGCCCGGCCCTGACGGACGTGAAGGCCGTGTCCCGAGGTAGCCCGGAACCAGCGGGAGCTGCCGAGAGTGAGGCGGCCGCGGGGATTCCGCGGCCGCCGGTTTCATGTGGTCCGCAGGCGCTTAGATGTAGGCGGTCTCGCCGTGCAGGGTCTCGTCGAGCCCTTTTTCTTCCTCTTCCGCGGTGATCCTGACTTTCATGAACTTGCTGATAATCCAGAGCATCGCATAAGTGAACAGGAAGCCATAGGCGGCTGCTCCGAGTGCAGCCGCGGTCTGCTTCAGGAAGAACGAACTGCCGCCGAAGAAGAGGCCGTTCGACCCCGCCCGGTTGACGAGCGTGGAGCCGAAGAGGCCGAGACAGATAGTGCCGAGCACGCCGCCGACGCCGTGCACGCCCCAGACGTCAAGCGCGTCGTCCCAGTGGAGCTTGTTCTTCAGGCTTACCGCGAGGTAGCAGACGATGCCCGAGGCGATGCCGATGATGATGGCCATGGGCGTCGATACGTAGCCGGCGCAGGGCGTGACCGTGGCGAGGCCCGCGACCGCGCCGGTGAGGAGACCGACGAACTTCGGCTTCTTCTCGATGCTCCAGGCGATGGCCAGCCAGGTGATGGCCGCAAACGACGCCGCGCAGTCGGTGTTCAGAAACGCGAGGCCGGTGATGGCGTCGACCTGGAGCTCGCTGCCGGCGTTGAACCCGTACCAGCCGAACCAGAGCAGGCCGGTGCCGAGAGCGACCAGCGGGATGGAGTGCATGCCACGGTCGACGGCTTTGCGCCGTCCGACGAACAGGACCGAGGCGAGCGCGGCAAACCCGGCGACGGCGTGGACGACGATGCCGCCCGCGAAGTCCTTGACGCCCCACTGGGCCAGCAGGCCGCCGCCCCAGACCATGTGGGCGAACGGGAAGTAAACGAAGAGCAGCCATGCCGTGAGAAAGACCATGTAGGCGCCGAACCGCACGCGATTGGTGAAGGCGCCGGTGATGAGCGCGGGCGTGATAATGGCGAACATCATCTGGTAGGCGATGAAGACGACGAGCGGCAGGTTGGGGTTGCCGAAGAATGGCGTGGACGCGTTTATGCCGTGGAAGAAGGCCTGGTCGAGGTTGCCGATAACGCCGCCGACGTCACCGGAGAAGCAGAGCGAGTAGCCACAGACGAACCAGAGAACCGTGGTCCAGCCCATGGACACGAAGCTCTGAATCATGATGGCGAGCACGTTCTTGCGGCCGACGAGCCCACCGTAGAAAAACGCCAACCCGGGTGTCATCAACATCACAAGGCTGGTGGCAAGGAGCATGAAACCGGTATTACCGGTATCGAATGACATCAATTGCCTCCTATTAGTTTCCGACTGCAACCGTTCCGATTCCCGGCTGGCGCGCCTTTGGGGTGATCGATTCCGCCGCGCCCGGGTGCGCGACGGGACGGAGATTATTGCGCGTCCGGCACGGCTGTCAAGCTGGGCGGGGAGCGCCCGAGGTCTCAGTTTGCAGTCGGCAATGGCGGACAGCAGACGGCAGAAAGCGGACGTGAGTTGCGAGTTACGAGTTGGCGGACCGGGGCCTGGGCTTGCGCTTGAGCTTGGGCTGCACGCGCGAGGTTCCTGTTGATTGACAGACGGTTGCTGATACAATGCGACGGCCCGAACATGAGAACCACTAGACGCGTATTCCTCGAGTTGGAGGACGGAACAAGGCTGGCTGGTTCTTCGTTCGGGCACTTCGGGCAGGCGTCGGGCGAGGTGGTGTTCTCGACCGGGATGACGGGCTATGTCGAGAGCCTGACCGACCCGAGCTACCGCGGCCAGATTCTCGTCATGACCTATCCCTTGATTGGCAACTACGGAGTGCCGGACAAGGCCGACGCCGACCGGTTTGAGTCGGACCGAATCCAGGTCTCGGGTTTGGTAGTGGCGCGCGCCCACGATGACTCAAGCCATGCGGGCGCGGCGCGGTCCCTGACCGATTGGCTGGCGTCGGAGGAGATTCCCGGTGTGGAGGGCATTGATACGCGCTACCTGACCCTGAGGTTGCGCGAGCATGGCACAATGCTCGGCAGGATTCTGCCCGCCGACGTGCCGCCGGAGGAGTTGGCCCCGATGTTTGACCCGAACCGGATTGACGTGGTCTCAACCGTCACGGTCAAGGAGCCTAGGATAGGGGTCGGGGGTCAGGGGTCGGGGATCGGGGGGCGGAAGCGGGTGATACTGGTTGACTGCGGGGTGAAGCATTCAATCCGGCGCGAGTTGCTTGCGCGCGGGGTCGAGGTCCGGCAGGTGCCGAGTAACTGGGACTATACCGGCGAGCCGTTCGACGGAATCCTGGTTTCCAACGGGCCGGGCAATCCCGAGCAGTGCCCGACCACGATTGAAGTACTGCGCCGGGCGATGGCGCTCGGCCGGCCGATACTGGGCATCTGCCTCGGTACGCAGCTCATGGCGCTCGCTGCCGGCGCCCGCACCTACAAGCTGCGCTACGGCCACCGCGGCCAGAACCAGCCGTGCCGCGAGAGCGGGACCGACCGTTGCCGGCTGACCAGCCAGAACCACGGGTACGCGGTTGACGCCCGCACGCTGCCGGACGACTGGCAGGTCTGGTTCACCAACATCAACGACGGGTCGGTTGAGGGCATCCGGCACAAGCGGCGGCCGTTTGCCGGGGTGCAGTTCCACCCCGAGGCGTCGCCCGGCCCGCTGGACAGCCGCGACCTTTTCGACCGGTTCGTGGAGTCGCTGTGAACCGGCCGGACGATAAACCACGGATGAACACGGATAGCCGGGCAGATGTCTCCGAGAAGACCATCTGTGTTCATCAGTGTCCATCTGTGGTTAGTAGGAATCCGGGAAAGGTCCTGATACTCGGCTCGGGCGCGCTGCGCATCGGGCAGGCGGGTGAGTTCGACTATTCCGGCAGCCAGGCCATCAAGGCGCTGAAGCAGGAAGGCATCCGCACCGTCCTCGTAAACCCGAACATCGCCACCATCCAGACGACGCCGGGCCTGGCCGACGAGATTTACCTGGTCCCGGTCGCCGCCGACTTCGTGGAGAAGGTCATCAAGAGGGAGCGGCCGGACGGGATTCTCCTGAATGTCGGCGGCCAGACTGCCTTGAATGTCGGAGTCGAACTCTGGCGCGCAGGTGTACTGGAGAAGTATGGCGTCCGCTGTCTCGGCACGCCGGTCGAGACCATTGAGGAGTCGGAGGACAGGGAGCGCTTCGCGGTGCGGATGCGGGCAATCGGCGTGGACGTGCCGCGCGGCAGCACCGCGAGCAGCGTGGAAGGCGCGCTGGAAGCCGCGGCGGCAATCGGCTACCCGCTGATGGTGCGCGCCGCCTACAGCCTGGGTGGGCTGGCATCGGGCGTGGTGACGTCCCCGGAGGAACTGAAGGAACGCGTGCGCGAGGCCCTGGCCCATTCGCCGCAGGTGCTGGTCGAAGAGTACCTGGGCGGGTGGAAAGAGGTAGAGTACGAAGTGGTGCGGGACCGGTTCGGCAACGGCATCACGGTCTGCAACATGGAGAACCTCGACCCGATGGGAGTCCACACCGGCGAGAGTATCGTCGTGGCGCCGTCCCAGACCCTGACCAACAGCGAATACCACCAACTGCGCTCGGTTTCGCTCCACGTGGCGGAGAAGTTGGGCATCGTCGGCGAGTGCAACGTCCAGTATGCCCTGCACCCGGCCGGCAGGGAGTATCGCGTCATCGAGGTGAACGCCCGGCTCTCCCGTTCGAGCGCGCTGGCGTCAAAGGCGACCGGGTACCCGCTGGCGTGGGTCGCCACCAAGCTCGCGCTCGGGTACGGACTCGCCGACCTGAAGAACGCGGTGACCGGGGTCACCGGCTGCTTCTTCGAACCGGCGCTGGACTACGTGACCGTGAAGATTCCGCGCTGGGACCTGAACAAGTTCAAGGCGGCATCGCGGCGCATCGGCACGGAGATGAAGAGCGTCGGCGAGGTGATGGCAATTGGCGTCACGTTTGAGGAGGCGCTGCAGAAGGCGGTGCGTTCGCTCGGTACCGGGCTCGACGGCCTGACCGACCCGAAGGCACGAGTGCCCGACCCGCGCGACGAGATTGCCCACCCGACCGACCGCCGGCTCTTCGCAATGGCGCAGGCACTGGCCGATGGAATGAGCGCGAGCGAGGTTCACGAACTGAGCCGGGTTGACCCGTGGTTCATCGCCCGGCTTCTGGAAATCGTGCAGGCAGCAGCGGAACTCGCCGGGCAGCGGCTCGACAGCTTCGACGGCGAAGGGCTGCGCGCGCTCAAGCGGCTCGGCTTTTCGGACCGGGCACTGGCCCGGCACCTTGGCTCAACCGAGGACGAAGTCCGCTCCCGCCGGATTCAACTCGGGGTCGTACCCCACGCGCGGCGGATTGACACGCTCGCCGGTGAGTTCCCGGCGGCGACCAACTACCTGTACATGACCTACGGTGGGGACCACGCCGAGGTCGAGCCCGAAGCGCGGGGCCGGCCCGTGGTGGTGCTCGGCAGCGGGCCCTACTGCATCGGCTCTTCGGTCGAATTCGACTGGTGCTCGGTGGGGATGTGCCGGACCGCGTCGGCGCTCGGTTACCGCACCGTACTAATCAACTGCAACCCGGAAACCGTCTCAACCGATTACGACGAGACCGACCGACTCTACTTTGAAGAACTGACGCTGGAACGAGTGCTGGACATCACCAGCTTCGAGCAGCCGCTTGGCGTGGTCGTGTCGGTCGGCGGGCAACTGCCGAACACCCTGGCCCCGAGTCTTGCCCGGGCCGGCGTGCACCTCATCGGCACGAGCCCGGACAGCATCGACCGGGCCGAAAACCGGCGCCGGTTCTCGGCCTTGCTCGACGAACTCGGTATCGCCCAGCCGCCCTGGAATGAACTGAGCACGCTGGACGAGGCGCGCCGGTTTGCCGCCGAAGTCGGCTACCCGGTGCTGGTCCGACCGTCATACGTCCTCTCCGGTTCGGCCATGAACATCGCCAAGACCGAGAGCTCGCTGGCCCAGTACCTGATGCAGGCGGCGCGGGTGTCGCCGGACAGCCCGGTCGTCATCTCCAAGTTCATCGAAGGCGCGAAGGAGATTGAAATCGACGGCGTTGCTCAGGACGGCGAACTGGTGCTCTACGCCATCACCGAGCACGTCGAACAATCGGGCGTGCATTCGGGCGACGCGACGGTCGTGCTGCCCCCGCAGAACACGTACCTTGAGACCGTGCGCCGCGCCAAGTGGATTGCCAAGTCTATCGCGCGGGCGCTGCGCATCAACGGGCCGTTCAACGTCCAGTTCCTGGCCCGGAACAACGAGGTCAGCGTGATTGAATGCAACCTGCGGGCGTCGCGGTCCTTCCCGTTCGTGTCCAAGGCTACCGGCTACAACTTCATCGAGATCGCGGCCCGGGCAATGCTCGGCGTAGACGTGAAGGGCGAGTACCGGACTTTGGACCTCGACCATGTCGCGGTCAAAGTGCCGCAGTTCTCCTTCTCACGGCTCAAGGGAGCAGACCCGGTGCTGTACGTCGAGATGACCTCGACCGGCGAGGCGGCGTGCCTCGGCGACTCGCTGGAGGAGGCATGGTACAAGGCGGCAATCTCAACCGGGTTCGCGCTCCCCAAGAAGTCCGTGCTGGTTTCAATCGGTTCGGATGCTCACAAGGTGAAACTGCTCGACAGCCTGCGGGCGCTCGCCGGGGCGGGCTTCGAACTCTATGCCACGGAAGGCACCCACCGTTTCCTTGAAACCAACGGTATCAAGTCGCAACTCGCGCACAAGGTATCGGAAGGCAAGAGTCCTTCGGTGGTCGACCTGGTACTGGGCAGGGTTGTCGGTTGCGTGCTCAATATCCCCAAACGGACCGCGGACGAGGCGACCCTGACTGACGGGTATCACATTCGGCGCAGCGCCGCGGACATCGGCGTGCCGCTGGTGAACGACGCCGAACTGGCGCGGCTGTTTGTCCGGACCTTGCTTGCGCACCCCCGCGAGGGGCTGGAAGTCAGACCGCTCTCCGAGTACATGCGCCGATAGTCAGAGTCACCAGCGGCAGGAGATGCTTGACAGGAAGTATATAGTAATTATCATATAATCGAGTCTTTTATGAACGACCAGTCCCAACCCGAAACCGGCAAGCAGGTTGCCGAGGACGTTGTCGTGACATTCACGCAGATGTTCGACCTTTCCCTGACCAAGGACAAGATGATGGACATGATGCCCGGGCTGCTCTTGTACCTCGCGCGGGAGCCGCAGATGGTCGGGCCGTGTCTCTCCGTCATGATGCCGATGATGAAGGGGATGAACATCGAGATTAACGATGACCTGCTGGTCGAGATGATGCCTTCGGTCGTGAAGGCCGTGGACCAGGTGCCGAGCCTGGGCGGCGTGGTCTTCGCCCGGATGGTGCCGATGATGAAGACGTTCGGCCTGAAGATGAACCTCTACATCATGGGTAAGGTGATGGGTATGATGATGGGCATGACGTTCCGCCACCCGCGGATAATACCGGGCATGATGGTGGCGATGCCGAAGATGCTATGAGGACAAAGGGGTCGAGGATTCCAGGATTCAAGGATTCGAGGGGAGAAGCGTGAGAGAGAGCCCGATAGACTGGCTGCCGGGGTTCGACAAGAAGTTCTCGGAACTTACCCACCGGATGGTGAAGGACCTCGAGAAGTGCATGCAGTGCGGGAAATGCACGGCCCAGTGTCCGGCGGCCAAGCTCTCTTCCTATAACCCCCGCCAGATTATCCGCGACCTGAGGATAGGCAACGTCGAGAAGGTCATCTCCTCGCAGGAGCTCTGGCTCTGCTTCTTCTGCTCGGGCTGCTACGCGGTCTGCCCCCAGGACATCAACTTCCCGTTCGCCATCGCCATGCTGCGCTATGCGGCGCTGGCCAAGGGCTATGGCTGGGAAGAGGTGAAGAAGATTAAGGACCCGTACGCGCAGGACTACTACGACACCGGTTTGTCGGTGAGCCCGGATGAGAAGAATCTCGGCATCCGCGCCGAGGTGGCGAAGAACTCGGGTACCGACGGCCGCATTGGCAGCGTGCGCCGGAAGATGGGCCTACCAGAGAAGCGGGTCGTGTCCGACAAGGCGCTGGCGGAAATCCGGTTTATCTCCGACGCTACCGGCATGACCGACCTTCTAAAGGGGATGGAGAAGAAGAAGGGCGTGCCCAAGAAGTGGAACTACGGTTCGCCCGCGGACCTGGTGCGCATCAAGCGGGGCCCGCACCAGAAGTTCCAGGACATCGATGACACGCGGGAGAGCAGGGACCCGGGCGAAGTCAGAAGTCAGAAGCTAGAAGCTAGAAGTCAGAAGTCCGGACCGGCAGGGAAGAAGGAGTAGGCGTGCCGAGAAAGAAACTGGTCGAAGACATCCGGGTTTCGGACCGGATGTTCCTGTTCCAGCCCTGCGTGGGCAACAACAAGTACCCGGGGATAATCTCGGCCGCGCAGGATGCAATGCCAAAGCTCGGCGTCGAGATGGTAACGAGCGACGAGCAAACGTGCTGCGGCGGGTTCCTCACCTTCACCAACGTGGCCCAGCCGACGTCGACGATGCCGGCCGTGGCGCGCAACCTCTGCCTGGCCGAGGAGCAGAATCTGGACGTGGTCGCGTTCTGCAACGGCTGCCACACTTTCCTCACCGAGTTTTCGCACTTCATGAACGACCGTCCGCCGGTCAAGGGCGTGGTGAACGTCATCCTGTCGATGATCGGGCGCGAGTACAAGGGCACCGCGCATATCTACCACATCATCGAGGTGCTGTACAAGCTTAAGGACCGGATTGCCGAACAAGTCCAGGTACCGCTGACCGGACTCCGGTTCGCGACCCACTACGGCTGTCACTACCTGAACGGATTCAAGAAGACCGCGATTGACGACGCGTTCATGCCGACGGTGATGGAAGAGATCATCCGTGCCTGCGGGGCCGAGGTAGTCGAGTATGGGGAGAATCGCGCCTGCTGCGGCACCGGGCTGACCCAGGTCATCCTGCACAAGGAAGAGCTTGCCCTGCCCCATACGAAGCGGAAGCTGGAGAGCATCAAACAGGCCGAGGCGGACGCGGTCGTGGTCCAGTGCCCGTACTGCCAGGCCCAGCTCGACCGGATGTCGCAGAAACTGAACTCGCGCAAAGCAGGAGATTTCCGTACCCCGACGATGCACATTATCCAACTCGTGGGGCTGGCCCTTGGGGTGGACCCGGTGAGGCTCGGGTTCGATGCCCATGCCATCCCGTTCGACAAGCTCCTTGCCAAGTACCGGAAGCTGCCGAAGCGGGACGGAGCGCACCACAAAGACACCAAGACACAGAGCCGGAAGCAGGAAGTCGAGGTCCCCGCCTGATGTCCGTTCTTCGCACTAGAATCCTCGAATCCTTGACCCCTCGACCCCTTTCCTGACATGGCTCGCGTCGGCGTCTTCATCTGTCACTGCGGCGTGAACATCGCCGGCAAGGTTGACGTCGCCCGGGTCGCGGAGATCATCGGCCGGATGCCCGAGGTGGCGTTCAGCACCGACTACAAGTTCATGTGCTCCTCACCCGGTCAGAAGCTCGTGGCCGACGCCGTGAAGGAGCACGGGCTCAACCGGATAGTGGTAGCGGCGTGCTCGCCTAAGATGCACCTGCCCACGTTCCAGAAGACAATCGCGAAGTCCGGTCTCAATCAGTACCTCATCTCGATGGCCAACATCCGAGAGCAGTGCTCGTGGGTGACGCTCGACAGCGACGAGGCGACCGAGAAGGCGATTGACCTTGTTCGACGCCAGGCAAAGCGGGTGGCGCACCAGGATCCGCTCGAAGACGTGGCAGTCGCGATCGAGAAGACCGCAGTCGTCATCGGCGGCGGCGTGTCCGGCATCCAGGCGGCGCTCGACATCGCGGACGGCGGGCGCAAGGTCATACTGGTTGAGAAGAGTCCCTCGCTCGGCGGCAAGATGGCCCAGCTCGATGAGACGTTCCCGACGTTGGATTGCTCCCAGTGCATCCTCACGCCCAAGATGGTCGAGGCGGCCCAGCATCCCAATATCGAAATCCGGGCCAACACGACGGTGAAGAAGGTCGGCGGCTACGTGGGTAACTTCGAGGTGACGCTCGAACGGCGGCCGACGTGCGTTGATGCGACACGCTGCATCGCCTGCGGCCTGTGCGTCACCAAGTGCCCGGTGAGAGACGTTCCCGACGAGTTCAACGCCGGGCTCGGTAAGCGCCGTGCAATCGCAACGCCCTTTCCGCAGGCGGTTCCGGCGATACCTGTGATCGACCGGCGCTACTGCCTGCGGCTCAAGGACAGCTTGGGACACGATCCCAAATCCCAGGAGGATTTGGGTCATGTCCCGCGCGCAAAGTGCGGCGCGTGCGAGAAGATATGCCCGGCCGGGGCAATCAACTACGATGATAAGGGCGCGGAAGAGACGGTGAAGGCGGGCGCCATCGTAGTCGCAACCGGGTACCAGGAGATGTCGCCGGCAGTCTACACCGAGTATGGCGGCGCCACCTACCCGGACGTGCTTACCGGGCTGCAGTTCGAACGACTTGTCTCGTCGACCGGGCCGACCGGCGGGCACCTGGTGCGGCCAAGCGATGGGAAGGAACCTCAAACGATAGTCTTTGTCCAGTGCGTTGGTTCGCGCGACCCGTCCAAGGGACACGAGTACTGCTCGGGCATCTGCTGCATGTACACCGCCAAGCACGCCCTGCTCTACAAGCACCACGTGCCCAGCGGCCAGGCCTACGTCTGCTACATCGACGTCCGCTCGCCGGGCAAGAACTACGAGCAGTTCATCCGCCGGGCGATTGAGGAAGAGGACGTCCGCTACATCCGGGGCCGGGTGGGCAAGGTGCAGCGGCGCGCCGACGGCCGTTACCGGGTATTCACCGAGGATACGCTGGTTGGTCGGCCGGTTTCGATTGACGCCGACATGGTCGTGCTGGCGAGCGCGGTCGAGCCGCAGTCCGACGCGGCAAGCCTTGCCCAGACCCTCGGCATTTCCTATGACGCGGACGGTTTCTACACCGAGGCCCATCCCAAGCTGAAGCCGGTCGAGACCGCGACCGCGGGCGTCTTCCTCGCGGGCGCGTGCCAGGGGCCCAAGGACATCCCGGCCAGCGTGCAGCAGGGGAGCGCGGCGGCGGCCAAGGTCCTGGCGCTCTTTGCGAACGAGACCCTGCGCAAGTCGCCGCAGGTAGCACAGGTGGATTCAAGCGCGTGCACCGGCTGCCTGACCTGCGCCTACGTCTGTCACTATTCGGCCATCGAAGAGAAGCAGGTCGCGGGCCGGCAGGTTGCGTTCGTCGTCGCCGGCAAGTGCCAGGGCTGTGGTGCGTGCGCCGCGGCGTGCAAGAACAAGGCGGTGACGCTCGCCCAGTTCTCGGACGACGAGGTCTTCGAGGAGATGATGCGGTGAGCGCGCCGGAGATGGCCAAGGACCCGAAGATACTCGCGTTCCTCTGCCGCTGGTGCAGCTATGCGGGCGCGGACCTTGCCGGAACGAGCCGGTTCTCCTACCCGTCCAACGTCCGGATTGTCCAGGTCCCGTGCTCGGGCCGCGTCGATCCGGTGATGATTTTCAAGGCGTTCGTCGAAGGCTACGACGGCGTGCTCGTCGCCGGCTGCCATCCGGGCGACTGTCACTACGGAACCGGCAACTACCATGCCCGGCGCAAGCTGGCGGTGGCGCGCCGGCTGCTCGAGACCGTCGGCGTGCACCCGGACCGGATGTTCTTCACCTGGGTGTCGGCCGCCGAAGGCCGCAAGTTCGCGGAAGTCTGTACCACGTTCGCCGAGAGCCTGAAGAAGTTCGCGGGCCGGCCCAAAACCCTGGCCCGGGAAGCGCTGGCGAAATGACGGACCTGCAACAGAAGGCGCGCGAGCTCCTCGACCAGGGCGAGATCGACGCCCTTCTCGCCTGGAAGGTGGACCCGGCTATCGACGACGTCCGGCCGACGCTCTTCAAGAAGGGCGACGACGCGGCTGAAATCGTCTTCGACGAGCGGTGCGTCCACAACCTTGCCAATTACCTGCCGACGCTCACGGTGCGCTACAACCGCGTCGGCGTCGTGCTCAAGGGCTGCGACGGCCGCTCCCTCACCACGCTTCTCATCGAGCACCGTATCAACAAGAACAGCATCGTGGCGCTCGCCCCGGCCTGCGAAGGCGTGAAGGTGAACGGCGCGCGCGCGCAGAAGTGCGATGACTGCCCGACCGCGACGTCGCCCGTGGCCGACTACGAATTCGGGACGCGCAAGGCAAAGGACGACGCCGAGTTCAAGCAGCTCGAACGCATCGAGAAGATGTCGTCCGAAGAACGCTGGCAGTTCTTCTCCGAACAGTTCGCGAAGTGCCGGCGCTGCTACGCCTGCCGCCAGGTCTGCCCGCTCTGCTACTGCGAACTCTGCATCGCGGACCAGCCCGAGCCGAGATGGATTGAGCCGTCGCGCAAGCTGTCGGCCAACGCCATGTGGCACCTCGTGCGCGCCTACCATCTTGCCGGCCGCTGTTCGGACTGCGGTGAGTGTTCGCGCGCCTGTCCGGAGGGGATTCCGATCCGGCTGCTGAACATCGCGGTGGAGAAACTGGTGCGCGAGCAGTTCGGCGCACGGCCGGGCACGAAGCCGGACGAACTGCCGCCGCTCGTGACATTGGCCAAAGACGATTCGGACGAGGTGATGGAGGAACACCTGTGAGCGCGGGCTGGAAGCTGTTGAGGCGAGAGGACCTCGGCGCGTTCCTCGACGAGCTCGCGGCCGGGTCCGAGCTCTGGGTCCCGCGCCGGAAGGGGACCCGCTGGGACTTCGACCGGTACGAGAAAGGGACAGACACCACCTTCCCGGGAAGCATCGTCGAGGTCTCGGCCAAGGCGCTCTTTTTCCCCCGACGCCGGCCCATTGCCCGGTTCAACCCGAAGGCCAAGTGGTCGGTCGAGCCGGTGGAACTACCGTCTGCGCCGCGCATCGTCATGGGCATGCACCCGTGCGATGTCGCGGGCGTGCGCTACATGGACCGCGTCTTCCTGGGTAACGATCACCCGGACCGGCTGTATGAAGCGGAACGGAACCGGACAACCATCATCGGGATGCGCTGCTCTGAAATGAAGCCGACCTGCCATTGCACCGACCGCAACCTGTCGCCCGACGAAACCGAGGGAATGGACGCGGTCTTCGCCGAGGCGGAGGGCGGCTATCTCTTCCGCGCCCTGACCAACAAGGGCGAGAAACTACTCGGCTCATCGCTGCTGGCGGCGACCGACGCGCAGCCCGCAACCAGAGAATGGCCGAAAGGCCGGCACCTCGTGCCCGGGCCGGACGAACTGATGGACCTGTACGATGACGACTTCTGGCTTGAGGCATCGGACATCTGCCTCACCTGCGGCGCGTGTACCTTTGCCTGCCCGACCTGCACCTGCTACCTCGTGGCCGACGAGAAGTTCGGGGACGAAGGCGAGCGGGTGACAGCGTGGGACAGTTGCCAGTTCCTCTCCTACTCGCGCGAGACGAGCGGGCACAACCCGCGCCGGACCAACGCGGCGCGGCTGCGCAACCGGACCCTCGACAAGTTCGCCTACAGCTTCCACAAGCGCGGCATGGGCTCCTGCACCGGCTGCGGCCGGTGCGTGCTCATCTGCCCGATTCGGCGCAGTTTTCCCCAACTGGGTGCGAAGCTGAAGGAGCGGGCGGAGGAGAAGAAGGCGAGGGTATCCTAGTGGCACACACCGAGCTCATCCCGCGGCCGGCAACGCTGGTCAAGGTGACGAACGAGTCGGCGGACGTGATGAGTTTCGAGATGGAGTTCAACGACGGCGCGGTGATGGATTCCCTGCCCGGCCAGTTCGTCGAAGTGTCGGTGCAAGGGTACGGCGAGGCGACGTTCGCGGTCAGCCGGCTGGCTCCGGACAAGAAGCGGTTCGCGGTGTCGGTGAAGCGGATGGGCCACCTGACCAAGATGCTCCACCGCGCGGGCGAGGGCGAAGTCGTCGGCGTGCGTGGACCGTACGGCAAGCCGTTCCCGGTGAATGACTGGAAGGGCCGGCATATCTACATCATCGGCGGCGGCATCGGCTTGGCGCCCCTGCGCCCGGTCGTCGACTACGTCACGGCGAACCGGTCGGACTTCGCCGGGCTCGAGATTCTCTTTGGCGCGCGCACGCCGGGCGACATGCTCTTCAAGGACGACCTGGCGGCATGGCGGCGCGACAGCTTCGTGAAGCTGCATACGACGATTGACTTCCCGGCCGAAGGCTGGAACAGCCGGGTCGGATTCGTGCCGGTCGTGGCCAAGGACCTTGGCCTCAAGCCCGACAACCGCATTGCCGTCGTCTGCGGCCCGCCGATCATGATCAAGCTGACTGCGGTCGCGCTCAGAGAACTTGGCTGGCCCGAGGAGAGCATCTACACGACGCTCGAGGCGAAGATGCAGTGCGGCATCGGCCAGTGCGGCCGGTGCAACATCGGCGCCAAGCTCGTCTGCAAGGACGGCCCGGTCTTCCGCCTCGACGAAATCCCCGCGCACGCGCTCGCGTAACTCAGGGCGGTACCGCGCCGCGCCATGCGCGCACGCCAACTAGACTCGAATCCCGAGATGGAAACCCACGGGAATGGGAGAATAGTGAATAGAGAAATGGAGAGTTGTGAAACTCAAATCCGCCTTCACTATTCACCATCCTTAATTCACTATTTCGCTTTCGTGGCTACCCCGTCCGTCCGCTCCTTTTGGCGTCCTTGGCGGTCCACATTTTGAGCCCTGTCGTGTCCTTCTGCTTCTTCGTGGCGTCTCTGTAGGTTTCCATACCGGATGTCAACCTTGCAAATCGGGAATTCCGTGCCATAATTGCATAGATGATAAAGCGTGCTCTGCTCCAAACGCTCGTCCGGTCACTGTCGGAGTCGCCGGCAGTCTGCATGCTCGGCCCGCGCCAGGTGGGCAAGACAACCCTGGCCCTCGCAGTCGGGGACAAGAGTGATGCACTCTACCTGGACCTGGAGTCCGAGCAGGACCGCGCCAAGCTCACCGAGGCGGAACTCTACCTGGAGCAGCATCGCGACCGCCTGGTGATTCTCGACGAGGTGCACCGCACGCCGGGCCTGTTTCCGGTACTGCGCGGGTTGATTGACCGCGGCAGGCGCCGCGGTGCGGCTAAAGGCCGCTATCTCCTGCTCGGGTCAGCGTCGCTCGACCTGCTCCGGCAGTCGGGCGAGTCGCTCGCCGGCCGCGTCCGCTATCTGGAACTCGCGCCGTTCTCCGTGCTCGAGCCGACCCGCAAGAAGGCGGATACGCTCTGGCTGCGTGGCGGATTCCCTGACAGCCTGCTTGCCCGGGGCGACGGTCAGAGCCTGCGCTGGCGTCAGGACTTCGTCCGCACCTACCTGGAGCGCGACATTCCGCAGTTCGGTCCGCGGATTGCCGCCGAGACCCTCAGGCGATTCTGGACAATGCTCGCCCACCGTCAAGGTTCCCTGCTGAACGTGGCCGACCTCAGCCGCGGCCTGGGTGTAGATGCCAAGACAGCGGCACGCTACCTCGACCTGCTCGTCGATTTACTCCTGGTGCGCCGATTGCCGCCCTGGCACGCCAACGTGGGCAAGCGGCTCGTCAAGTCGCCGCGGGTCTACCTGCGTGACAGCGGCATCCTGCACGCCCTGCTGGGTATCATTGACCTCGAAGGCCTGCTCGGCCATCCGGTGGTCGGCGCAAGTTGGGAAGGCTGGGTTATCGAGAACTTGCTCACGAGCGCCATGGGCGCATTGACCGGCTACTTCTACCGAACGACCGGCGGGGCAGAGATCGACCTTTTGCTGGTCTTTCCCGGTGGCGAGCGCTGGGCGGTCGAAGTCAAGCGGAGCCTCAAGCCGAAGCTTGAGCGGGGCTTCCACGAGGCCTGCGCGGACCTGAAACCTGCCCGGCGTTTCCTCGTCTACCCCGGGGCCGAGCGTTACCCGCTAGCCGCCGATGTCGAGGTCATCTCTCTCCCGGACCTCGCCGGCGAAGTGCGCCGACGCGCGGGCAGACCCCGCTGACCATCGGCGCAAAGCTCGTCTGCAAAGACGGCCCGGTCTTCCGCCTCGACGAAATTCCGGCCCGCGCCCTGTAACTCGGTCCGATTTCGCCAGAGGCCCTCACGACTCACAGCCCTCGGAAGAAAGATAACCGCCAAGGACGTCATCCGGTCATGCCGCGCCTTGACATCGCTCAGAAATATGGAAGGTGTCCCTCGCGACCCCAGAAGCCTCCCGGCCGAGTACTGGCGCGACGCCGACCGGCCCTAGAGTCTCTCCCACTCCTCGTGGGAGGCCCCGGCCTGTCGCAGGACGCGGGCAAGGAGTTCGCGATCTATATCCGACTGGTGTGGATTCGGCAGAACCACGGTGACGTTTCCCTTGTACATGAACTCGTGCCTGCCACCCGATTACGGGCCGTTGAAATCGAGTCGGCGCAGGTAGGCGATGAGGTCGCGGCGCTTGACCGGGCCGAAGCTCGGCATCAGGCGACTTCAGCTACTTCGAGCCTGATGCCGCCGGCTTCGGGCAGAGCAAGGTTACGCGATACCCGGAACAGAATCCAGTCTTCGAGCGTGCTCTCAAGTTCGTCCCGGCAGGCCTCCAGCGTGGCGGCGCTGGCGTACACGCCCTGGAAACCCGGAATCTCGCCGTAATACGTTCGATCCTCCGCCAGGATTTCGTACTTCGCCTTGCTCATCGCGGCACGGAGGTAGACGGTCAGCATGGGACTATTCTAGCGCGGCGATGGTGCGCTTCAAGGATTCCCGTCAGCGGCGTCTTGGTCTTGGACAAGTCCTTGTGCAGCTTCAGCATCCCCGGTCTCTCACTTCAGGCTCGTAACGATGTACGAGTCCTTCAATGCCACGATGTACGACTTCCATCGTCTCGACCAGACCGACCATCTCGTCATGTCAGCCTCTGCCGTCGAAGCCACTCCTTCGCGAACCTCCCGAAGCACGCGGGTACGCTTCGCCGGGAGCCAAGCCGCTCAAGCTCCTCTTGGATTCCCTCGGCCGCTGTCTTCATGGCCGGGAAGTCACGCGCGCGCCGATGCTTCCGGTACCAGGGAAACCACCGCCGAAGGACTCTCGTCTCCTCGGCCGTCCACGCAGTCTTGGGCCATCTCCGTTTGTGGGCATGTGCCAATTCGCAGATGCGCTCGTGCACGGCCAAGTACGATCTCTCACGGGTGCGATTGTACCGGCGGGGGTCCGCTTTCCGCCAGCGTCGGCGAATGTCGGCGAGTTCCATGCGGCAGGCAAGCGCCGCCACATCTCCGTTTTCGTATTCGCCGCCCAGCAGCGCCCGTGCGTAGCGGTCGACGACTGCCTCTTCGTCAGGTCGCCAGTTCTCAGAGAAATGACGCCCCAGCTCGCCGGCCCGTCGTTCAAGAAAGGACTTGACGGCGCTGAACGTAGGTCGGACGTAGCCATCGCGGGCAGAAGGATGCCCCGCGCGGAAGCTGTCGTACACGCAGGAGATACGCTTGTGGCACGCCCGCACCATGGCCTTCAGGCTGGTGTTCCTGTCTTGCGCGGTCTTGCGCGCGTAGGTTTCCAGCAACCGGCGTACCTGCGGCTGCCATCGGGTGGTGTTCCATTTCCAACCGAGGCGTCGCGCTCGACGCTCGAGCCGGTCGCGCACCGCGAGCCGGGTGCGGGCCGGAGGCCGGGGCAAGAGTCGGTTCATCTCGGCATGGCATGACGCGGCCGCCGCCCCTGCGCCAGAGAATCGACCGCGGACAAGAGCCTCGACATGGCGGTTGAGTACTCGCACCTCAGCCGGAGTCCAGCGTTCCCGGATCGACGTGTAACCGGCGGCCTGTGCACCTTTCAAGATGCGCATGAAGATAGCCTGGCGCGTACGCGGTACGACTGGCGAGGTCGCGGGACGCCGCTGCCAGCGTCGTGTGAATTCCCCATGACAGGCGTCGGCCGCCTCTTGCGCGGTCCGAAAGCGGCCTAAGACAAGGGCCTTCACGCTCCGGTCAACAACCGCCTGTTCTGCGGGCGTCCAGAAGGAGTTCAGTGAGCCTCGCCGTGCTGAGCGCGCTCCGCTGAACAAGTGGCTGTACACGGTCAGATAGCTGCGCGCCGGCGCGGAACCCGGCCGTATCCGTTCCAGTTCCTGCAGACATGCTCGCGCGGCCTTGGCGATGGCATCGTAGCGCCCGTCTGCGACTGCCTGAACGAACCGGCCAATCACGCGCAACTCGTCCGGTGACAGAGGTCTCCGATCCGGCCTCGGCATCAGCTAGGCTCTGACGTGCGAATCAACGATGGACGAATCAGGCGAAACAACGACGTCCGAGGCAACTGCTTGTGCAGCCTCAGCATCGTCTCGACCAGTCCGATCATCCTGTCAGGCCGCGCCTTGACATCGCTCCGTAATAGGTGACTGTCCCTAATTCCCCGTCCCTAATTCCCCTCCGACTTTCAGTGCGTCCAACTCGGACAGTACTGACGGTAGCAGGGCTATGGTGAATTCCGACACGTCAGTGAACGACCAACTTTCTACCTGCGGATGGTAGAGCACTGCATTCGTGTCGGGAACAACCACGACTCTTCCAGAGGAGGAGTCGTAGAGGCGATTCAGAAGAGACATCTCCGTTCGGAGGGCCTCCAAGGCGCTGTCCAGCACCTCTTGTGTGCTCGCGTGCCACGTGTGTTGCAGCTCGATTGTATCTTTGAGGATGTCATTAGCCTGCTTGAGGGCCTGAAGCGTTTCCGCCGGCTGTGCCTTCAACAGTAGGCTTACCAGCGCAGCAAAATGCCGGTAATCCTCTATCAACCGCGCCTGCAGCTGTCGGCCCGCATCAGACAACTCCTGGAAGCCGTAGTTGCAGAGGGAAATAATACAGCTATCCGGCGGGTTCCACCGGTAGACGTTTGTGTGCTTCAGCAGCAACTCCTCCAATAGTCTGCTGAGCCCGTCCGCAGCGGCGTTCAAGTTCTCAGTGACGGTGGGAATATTCACAGGTTAGTGGAATGGTTGACGATCCGCAAGATCAGTTGCGTTCACTTCAGCCCCTCGACAGTCCTAGCTTCATCTGTCGTCAGTTTGTACAACTCAACACTAGCGCGTCGGGGAGGGCCATCGGCTTACGGCTCACGGCTAACGGCTCCGTACAGCTTCGCGCGGTCAGCGTCCTCGACGATTCGTATCTCATCCCCGTCCGGGCCGTAAGCTGTAAGCCGCAAGCTGTTAGCTGTCTCCGGCGCTTCAGCATCGTCTCGACCAGACCGACCATCTTGTCATGCCGCGCCTTGACAGCGCTCAGAAATATGGGAAGTGTCCCGCATTCTTCGTTGAGAATCCTGACTTCGTCCTCGGTCAAACCATACATCTCATACACCAACTGGTCGATCTGCCCATCGGTGATGGCGAGCTTCTGGTCGAGGAGTTGACGGGCGCTGGGGCTTTGCTTCTTCGGGGCGCGGGCCTGCTGCTTCTTCAACTCAATCATCCGCGTCACCAGTTCGACCATCTCGTCATGCCGCGCCTTGACATCGCTCCGTAATAGGTGACTGTCCCTAATTCTCCCCTAATTCTCCCTAATTCTCCCCTAATTCTCCCCAGCCGCTGAACGGCGTCGGGCGCGGGCGTTGCCATGCCTCAGAAGGATATGCCCGAGGGGCGTCAAGTCAAGCGGACGCGCGGACGCGGAGCAGGGCTTGCGGCCTACGGCTCACGACTGACGGGCGCGTCGGGCGCTGGCGCAGGGACGTTGAAGACGTCGGTGCGAATCGCGGCGAGGACGTCTGAGACCGCGATTCCGCCACTTCTCCAGCAGCACTTGGGCTTCTTTCGCCAGCGTCGGGCCGGAGATGGTCCGGCCGTGCGAGAGGCGGAAGAGCTGCCGGGCAAAGTCGAGGTGACGAGCAGTTAGCAGTTAGCAGTTAGCAGAGAGGAGTTAACAGAAGGGGAGGGCAAAGGCCCGCCCCTTGGCAATCCCTCTACTTCGATTGCGCAGAGAGCAATCATCGAAGCCTGGTAGCGTTCGGTCATGTCGGCAAAGATGCGGGCAGTCGTCTGCGCCGCTATTTCAGGCGAGTACTTCGCCTTCCAGCGCGAGATTCGGCGGGTTACGTCGGACATGATAAGACTCCTTTCCGGCCTCAGGGCCGGGGTTTCGACCGTTCGGACTCTTGAGGTCGTGGAACCGGTAGCCGGCCCACATGGCCTTCAATGGTATTAGGCCATTCTCAATGGCAATACGTAACATGGAATCTCACCGACCCGAACAAGGACGGGCCCAACCGGCGGCCTGCGGCTTGGGGCCCAAGCCGGCACTTGCACCGGCAACAGGGGGGTCACTCCGGGAGTGACTCCGGCATTCAATGCCGAATACAACACGGCCGTCAATGCGGCCGTCAATCAAGGACTTAGCTCGGAATTCAGTTCCGGGAAGAAGGCCGGAGCCAGCGCGGGGAAGAACGCCGAAGTCAGCGCGGCACACAAGGGTGCAGTCAATTGCACCATCAGCCCCGCGGCCAGCTCGGGGTCGAGT
>Ga0265595_1000573_pt1 | contig 32512 bp, 32 predicted proteins | sample saktaG_15_FD_190148 | JGI IMG/M metagenome (GOLD analysis project Ga0265595, IMG submission 190148) | Saline water microbial communities from Sakinaw Lake, British Columbia, Canada - sak_2013_06_06_50m | ecosystem: Environmental > Aquatic > Non-marine Saline and Alkaline > Saline ...
TTTTACAAGGAGAAAGACCAATGGCTGCTGACAACAAAACATTGGGAAGGTTTATGCTAGATGGAATTTTGCCTGCTCCTCGCGGAACACCTCAAATTGAAGTCTCTTTTGACATTGACGCTAACGGAATTTTGAACGTTTCTGCAAAAGACAAAGCAACAGGGAAGTCCCAATCAATTAAGATTGAAGGATCAGCTGGAATTTCAAAAGAAGAGGTTGAAAGAATGAAAAAGGACGCAGAAATACATGCTTCAGAAGATAAAAAGAAACAGGAATCAATTGAGGCCAAAAACACAGCCGACGCTTTGGTTTATACTTCTGAGAAAACACTAAAAGATGCAGGAGATAAAGTAAAGCCGGAAGACAAAAAAGAGGTTGAGGATAAAATAAACGCCTTGAAAGAAGCGCAAAAAGGTGATAACATAGAGGAAATTAAAAGCAAGACAAAAGAGTTGTCTGAAACCATACAGAAAGTGGGCGCTGAGCTATATAAACAGTCGGCCCCAAGCGAGGCAGGACAAACCCCTCCAACTAGCGAAGAAAACAAGGGCGAGCAAAAGCCAGAGGATAAAAAAGCCGATGGAGCAGAAGAAGGAAAGTATAAAGAGAAAGAGAAATAGAAAATAAAATATGGCAGAAGATTATTACAATATTCTAGGAGTAGAAAAGAATGCCTCACAAGAAGATATAAAGCGCGCTTTTCACAAACTAGCGCACAAATATCACCCAGACAAAGGAGGAGACGAAAAGAAGTTTAAGGAAATAAACGAAGCCTATCAGGTGCTTTCGGATAAATCTAAACGCGAACAATACGACCAGTTTGGTAGAACATTTGATGGAGCGGGCGGAGCAAACCCCTTTGAAGGACAAGGAGGAGCACCATTTGGTTCGTGGGCTTGGGGTAATAGAGCGCAGGGTGGCGACGGAGTTGAGTTTGATATGGGAGATATTGGAGAAATGTTTGAAGAATTTTTTGGAGGTGGACGCAGAACATCCAAGAAAGATGCAAGAAGGGGGAAAGACATACAGGTTGATGTTGAAATGCCGCTAGAGCGCACGCTTAAGGAGTCTATTGAAAAAATTGATCTTACAAAATATATTACTTGCAATAGATGCCAAGGTGCGGGAGCTGAGCCGGGGACTAAAATAAAAGAGTGTTTTTCTTGCAGAGGAGCGGGCCAGGTCCAGCAAGTAAAGAAAACTGTTTTTGGTTCATATACAGCTTTAGCAACCTGCCCCGAATGTAAAGGAGAGGGGACAATTCCCGAAAAACCATGTAATGTTTGCAAAGGAGAAGGAAGAGTAAAAGGACACGACATAATTGAAGTGCGCGTGCCTGCGGGAATAGACGCAAACCAAGTAATAAAAATTGAAGGTAGAGGAGAAGCAGGAAAAAAGGGAGTTAAAGCAGGAAATCTTTTTGTTCGAATATTTATCAAAAAACATCCTTTGTTTGAGAGGAGGGGAGACGACCTGTTCACACAGTCTGAAATAAGTTTTTCACAAGCATCCCTGGGCGACGAGGTAGAAATAAAATCACTAGAAGGAACAAACATCTTATTACAAATTCCGGCCGGGACAGAATCTGGTAAGGTTCTAAGAATCTCAGGAAAGGGAATACCGCATTTTTCAGGATATGGAAAAGGAAATCTGTATATAGAGTTGAAGATAAAAACACCGAAGAAGTTGTCACGAGAACAAAAGGAATTGCTAAAAAAACTGAAAGAGGAAGGACTTTAATCAATTAAAAATGCACCTAAGCGTGCCTTCGTAGCTCAATGGTAGAGCAGTAGCCTTTTAAGCTATTGGTTCCGAGTTCGAGTCTCGGCGAAGGCACACTTGGGTGCATTTTTATTGTGCCAACTTTAGGGCTACCACACCTTATTTGACAATATTTAAGCAGGAGAGGAAAAACCCTACCATCTCTTGACTTTTTATTTCAAAGTGGTAAGATATATCATTAAACAATTTAATCATAAAATATGAATAAATTTATTTTTCTAGTATTTCTTGGGTTAGCAACCGTTGGCTTTGTATTATCTATGCCAGTCGCCGCAAATGCACAATACACAGGGTGCACCTATCACTCCTACCAGCAATGCGCGGGGAATGATTTATATTGGTATGACTCCTGTGGACAGCAACAGAGTTATATTGGAGTCTGTAACGATTACAATAATAACTATAACAATTACGGAAACTGCGCCTACCATTCCTATCAGCAATGTTTAGGGGCTAATTTATACTGGTATAATTCTTGCGGACAACAGCAAGACTATGTTGGCGCTTGTGATAATTATAATTACAACAATAACTACAACTACGGCTATAACCAAAACTATAATAATTTTAGTGCTTGTACATATCACGCTTACAAGCTTTGCCAGGGAAACTATATTTACTGGTATAGTTCATGCGGAGTTCAACAGGATTTATATTCTGTCTGTGGCGGGGGACAAACATGTCAGTATGGACAATGCACAAATTACGTACAACCCTACATACCACCCGTAAATAACTACGTCGCACATAATAGTATAAAGTGTTATGGAAGCTCACTCTATTGGTATGACTCCCTTGGAGTATCCAGTGGCGTATATAAAAACTGTTCTGACAGCAACACTTGTACACTTGATTCGTGTTCTGGAAGCAAATGTGCTAACACATTAAAATGTGATGGTACAACCTGTACTAAGGATTCGGCTGACTACACTAAATATTGCTCTTCTAGCAACAATAATGTAACAGAAAAGTGTGGCGACGGAGCCTGCGAAACTACTGCGGGAGAAACCTCTGAAAATTGCCCAAGCGACTGTAAATTAGCCGACACAACCGGCCTATCTGTTTCATTCTTTAATAGAGAATCAGAAACAGGACAATGGTTGAAAACAGCCAAGGTTGGTTCTGATGGACAGGTTTACTTCATGATTTCTGTACAAAATAATTCTGCTATATCGCTTAGTGGCGTAAAAGTTTCTGCAAACATCCCACAGGAAGTATACTCGCTGGGAAATGTTAAAATTGACGGCCTACCAGTTTCCGGAGATATTGTCTCTGGAATTGATATTGGACCGGTTCCCTCATTAAGCGCGAAATCAATAACTTTTGAGGGTAGAACACAGTCCTTGCTGAACAGTGATACAAAACAGGCAACAACAGAGGTTAGTGTTGCCGGAGTTACTCAATCTGATTCAGTTTCATTAGAATTTACTCCTAACCCCGCAGCCGCCACAATTTCTGGATCTGCTACAACATCAGGTTTTCTGGGTTTTCTTAAAAATTGGTATCTATGGATTTTTGGAGGAATAGTGCTGATTTTCTTGTTTGCAATCGTCTTCAGACGTTTATCATCCGAAAGCTAAACCTAACTATCTTAGCCGAACCGCCATTAAGGCATACTTAATGGCGGTTTTTTTATATAAAAAAAGCCCTTTTTTGGGCTCTTAGACGATCGGGCATTGGCATTGCTTTTTTCCGCAAACATCGCACTTGCCAGGGTAATGTCGAAGAATCGCGAATTCAAGACCTATCCCGGAGTTATTGCAGAAGGCAACAAGCCAGGCAAACACATCAGCTAGCTCGTCCCGCAGGTTTACCCGCTCCTTCAACCGGAATGCTCGACTGACTTCTCCCAGTTCCTCGTGAAGGTGAAGCCAGCATTTTTCCCTTCCTGCTACTTTGTTAACTCTGCCATATATGTTCTTAAACATATCCTGCCAGGCTTGCAAGGAATCTGGCATCATTACGTTTTTTTTCTGTCGCCGCCATTTTCTTGGTTTTGTTTCGGCGCTAATACACGTACAATGCATTGGTCTACCACAATACGGACATGCACCATGATACTTGGCGAATATCGCATCAGATAAATCAACACCCTCACTATTACAAAAACCTAGAAGCCAGTTTAGAAACCGGGCAATGGCAGGGTAAATATCCTTATGGTCTTCCTTACGGAAGGACTCGGCAATCACGGCAGTTTCCTCAAAAACGTGCAAAAGCAAGTTCGAAGAGCCATACAGTCTCTCGTTCCTTTCGCCATATATCGAAAAAAACATTCTTTGTAGCTGACGCAAACTCATTCGTTTAATGACCTTCATTTTTGGGTCTCCTTGTTGTCAATGTTCGGGTTTTCAATATACCACTCAAGATCGCCAAAATCAACCGTCCTTTAATTATAAGAAGGTTTTTGCTATACTATTATCATGATTGGAATTTTTGATTCTGGTGTTGGGGGACTAACAGTTGTTAAGGAAATTTTCAAACACCTCCCCGAATACCAGATTATTTATTTTGGAGATACAGCTCGCCTTCCTTATGGAACAAAAGGGGCTGATTTTGTTAAAAGATATTCTGAAAAAATCACACGTTGGCTTCTAAAAAATAAAGCTGAAGTAGTTGTTGTGGGGTGTCACACAGTTTCCGCTTGGGCTGCCGATTATCTGGAAAGTAAATTTCCCAAAACGCCTATCTTCGATATGATAAATTCCTCTGCTAAAGATATTGCTTCAGCCACTAAAAATAAAAAAATAGGAATAATCGGCACTCCGGGAACCATAAAAAGCGGGGCCTGGGAAAAGAAGCTTAAAAAAATTGATGGCTCATTGAAGATCTATACACAATCGTGTCCTTTATTTGTGCCAATGGTAGAAATGGGGTTTACAAAAGGAAAAGTTACCGAGGAAATTGCTAAAGAGTATTTGAAAAAAATAAAATCTGCGAAGGTTGATGTTTTAGTTTTAGCGTGCACGCACTATCCACTTATCGAAAAAATTATAAAAAAAACTATGGGCCCAAAAGTAAAGATAATTGACCCGGCCGCCGTTACGGCAAAAAAGATTAAAAGTTTTTTAGATGGAAATGACATCACGGCAAAAAAAATAAAACGGGGCAGGGGACACAAATTCTTTTTTTCTGATACACCATATAATTTTGAAAAAATATCTCATCTTTGTTTCAATAAAAAAATCAAGCCCATAATAAACGACCCATTCTGACAAAAAGACCTGTTTTTCACTAAATATGATAGGGGATACATACGGGCTTTTTTTTTGCTCAAAATCTGATAAAATCAATTATTAACAATGGAAAAGGGAATTTTCAAAAATAAGAAAGTATTGGTCATGGGGCTAGGGCTACATGGAGGAGGAGTGGGGTCCGCGAAATTTTTCTGCAAGCAGGGTGCAGATGTTTTGGTTACAGACCTAAAAACAGAAGAACAACTAAAAGAATCACTTGAAAAATTAAAAGGACTAAAAATTAAATTCTCACTGGACGGGCATAAAGAAGATGATTTTTTGTGGGCCGATTTAATTATAAAAAATCCCGATGTTCCTGCAACGTCGCCGTATCTTGAGATTGCGAGAAAAAATGATATTGCCATAGAAACAGATATAAGTTTATTTTTTAAATTATCCCAGGCGTTTATAATCGGAATTACTGGGACAAAGGGCAAATCAACTGTTGCGTCGTTAATTTACCACATACTTAAAGAGGAATTTGAAAATGTTTTTTTGGCAGGAAATATTGGAGTTTCAGTTTTGAATTTATTGCCTCAAGTAAAAGAGGGGAACAAGGTTGTTTTAGAATTATCTAGTTTTGAATTGGAGGATTTAGAACAAAGCCCACACATTGCCGTAATTACAAATATTCTTCCCGACCATCTTAACAGGTATGCTGGGATGAAAGATTACGTCGAGGCGAAAAAAAGAATTTTTAAGTACCAGAATAAGGAAGATGTTTTGATTTTAAATGAAGACGATGCTATTGTGCGACAGTTTGCAGAAGAGGCTATTTCTAATGTGCGTTATTTTTCAGTTAACAAGCCCCCAGAAGACGTTAATTTGGAAGGATTTAAGCTTTATGGAAACCATAACCTTTCAAACCTTTTAGCCACTATAGAAGTTGCGAAGGTTTTAGATGTTTCTCCCGAAAATATAGAATCCGCCGTAAAAAGTTTCTCGGGAGTTTCAAGTCGACAAGAAATAGTGGGGGAGGTTAGGGGCGTAAAATATTTCAACGATACCACAGCCACTATGCCTGAAGCCGTGATTGTAGCCATTAACACCTTTTCGGAAAAATTTCCTAATTCAAAAATAACCTTAATTTGTGGCGGTCAAAATAAAGGTTTAGAATATTTAAAAATGTCTGAAGCAATTAAGGAAAAGGTTACTAACGTTGTTATGCTCCCGGGCACGGCGTCAGATAAAATTAAGCTTCGTCTTGGTGATTACAAAAATATATACGACGCACCCTCTATGCAAATGGCCGTAGAAAAAGCTGAAAAATTATCAGAAGTAGGGGATTTGGTTATTCTTTCCCCGGGAGGATCAAGTTTTAATCTTTTTAAAAACGAATTTGATCGCGGAAGACAATTTATAGAAGCAGTAAAAAAACTGGAGAAGAATGAAGAAGCATCTTAATTACCCTCTTTTTTTCTTGATTAGCGCCCTTATCGGGTTTGGCTTTCTGTTTTTTGCCTCTCTTTCCGCCCCAGCTTCCTGGCAAAGATTTGGAAACACCACCTATTATTTATACCGCCAGGTTTTTCTTGGTCTCTTACCGGGGTTAATCCTAGGATTGGTCGCCTATAGAATATCAATCCAATTTTTGAGGAAATGGGCACCAGTTCTATTTTTTATAAATTTTATAGCGCTTTTTTTGGCCCTTATTCCTGGAATAGGAATCAAGGCGGGCGGCGCCTCAAGGTGGATTAATCTGGGCTTTGCGTCTATCCAACCATCAGAATTTTTGAAAATTACGGCTATTTTATATTTATCTGCGTGGATTGCTTCAAAACTCTCTGAAACAAGCGCTTCTGACTGGAAATCTATCACAAAAAAAGGTTATCATAACGTAATCTACATTTTTGTTCCTTTTATTATCTTCTTGGGTCTAATAACTCTCGCACTTTTTCTACAGAGCGATGCAAGCACATTAGGAATTATATCCATTACACTGCTTGTTTTGTACTTTTCGGCAAAAACTCCTTTGTGGCACACACTACTGGTTATACTTTCTGGGGCCACAACCTTGTTGCTCCTAATAAAATTCGAGCCTTATCGCTTAAACCGCTGGCTAATATTTTTACACCCGGACACAGATCCTTTAGGTAAGGGGTTCCAATTACGCCAATCCTTAATTTCCATAGGATCTGGGGGAGTTTTTGGGCGCGGACTTGGAATGTCAACTCAAAAATTTGGCTTTTTACCCCAAGCTATGACCGATTCCATTTTTGCCATTATCGGCGAAGAGATGGGTGCAATTGGAAGTATTGCGTTAATTGTCGCTTTTATTTTGTTTTTCTGGCTTGGACTAAAGATGGCTAAAAACTGCACCGACAGGTTTTCTAAGATGACTGTAATCGGAATTACTTTTTGGATAACCTTCCAAGCGTTTATAAACTTCGCTTCGACTATAGGAATGTTTCCACTAACGGGAATTCCTTTGCCATTCTTTTCTTATGGTGGGTCACATCTTGTGGTCGAATTAATAGCCGTTGGCCTTTTACTAAATATTTCAAAAGAATCATCCACTTAAATAAATTTTAAATTTAAATGAAGATACTATTTACAGGAGGCGGGACTGGGGGACACGTTTATCCGTTAGTTGCCATCGCTAGAGAAATAAGAAGGATCTATCCCAAAAAAGATCTAACTTTATACTACGCCGGCCCCAAGGACGAATTTGCAACCGCCTTGCTTTCGCATGAGGATTTTATTATAAAAACAATAGTTTCAGGCAAAATAAGAAGATATTTTGACTGGCGTAATTTTGTTGATATTTTATTTAAGATCCCCTTTGGCATAATTCAAAGTTTTTTTCTACTGCTGTTTATGCGCCCGGATTTAGTTTTTACAAAAGGAGGGTCTGGTTCAATAGCGGCTGCATACGCAGCCAGAATTCTAAGAATCCCGGTATTTTTGCACGAGTCCGACGTTGTGCCAGGACTCTCAAACCAGACTGTAGCAAAATGGGCAAAGAAAATTTTTGTCTCTTTCCCAAAGACAGAATACTTCGACCCCAAGAGAACTATATTGACAGGGAACCCTATAAGAAAGGAACTACTTGAAGGCGACAAAGAAAAAGCCGCAGAATTGTTTAATTTAACCCTTTCAAAACCCATATTATTAATAATGGGTGGATCGCAAGGAGCCGAGGCAATAAATGATTTTGTTTTAAGTATATTTAATCATCTTCTTAAAGAATACGAAGTAATTCATATCACGGGGAACAAAGATTCTAAAGAGGTGGCAGCCGAGGCCTACGTCGTAGAAGAAAAAGATTTGGAAAAATATTACCACGAGTTTGGGTTTCTAAATGAGGAAAAAATGAAACACGCCTACAAGGCTGCTGACCTGATAATATCACGATCTGGCTCAGGATCAGTTTTTGAAATTGCTGCAAACGGAAAGCCGTCTGTTTTAATTCCATTGCCAATGGCAGCTAATGACCATCAGGCAAAAAACGCTTTTGCTTATGCGCAAACAGGGGCCGCGCTAGTAATAGAACAACAAAACCTAACCCCAAACTTTTTTATAGAAAATGTTCAACTCTTGCTTTTAAACCAAGAAAGAGTTAAAGAAATGCAACAAGCCGCTCTAGATTTTGCCAAACCACTTGCGGCTCGCGGAATTGCCCGTGAAATTTTAGAATTTTTAATGCTAGACTTTAGAAGTTAATAATTAACATGATTAAAAAAACAGACATAAAAAAAGTGCGCGTGAGAATTGCTCCGTCCCCAACCGGACCCGCACACATCGGAACTGCGCGAACCGCTCTTTTTAACTACTTGTTCGCAAAGCAAAATAATGGAAAGTTTATATTAAGAATCGAGGACACCGATAAAGAAAGATCTGAACAAAGATGGACCGACGAAGTTATTAAACAATTAAAGTGGCTTGGCATTGAGTGGGACGAAGGACCAGATATAGGCGGGAAGTTTGGACCGTACAAGCAATCTCAAAGATTAGATATTTATGAAAAATACTTAAACCAACTTCTAGAAAAGAAAAAGGCTTACTATTGTTTTTGTACAGCAGAAGAACTTGAAAACAAACGACAAGAACAAATGAGTAGGGGATTGGCGCCAAAATATGACGGGGCGTGCGCACATTTATCAAAAGAAATTGTGGAAAAAAACCTATCAGAAGGAAAAAATTCTGTGATAAGGTTTAGCGTCGAAAATAAAAAAGTAAAATTCAACGATTTAATCCGCGGAGAAGTGGAGTTTGATGCGGGACTTTTGGGCGACGTTGTAATTGCAAAAGACTTAGAAAGCCCGTTATATCATTTTGCAGTTGTTGTGGATGATTTTGAGATGCAAATTAGCCACATAATTAGAGGCGAAGAGCATCTGCCCAACACTCCACGACAAATTTTGTTGCAGGAGGCGCTAAATTTTCCTCAACCAGTCTACGCGCATTTACCTCTAATGTTAAATACAGACCGAAGCAAAATGTCAAAGCGCCAGGGCGATGTTGCTATTTCTGATTACCACAATAACGGATACCTACCAGAGGCTTTGATTAATTTTATGGTTTTACTGGGATGGAATCCAGGGACCGAAAAAGAAGTATTTTCTCTGCCACAATTAGTAAAAGAATTTTCTATAGAAAAAGTTCAAAAAGCTGGGGCCGTATTTAATATTCAAAGATTAGATTTCTTAAGTGGACTTTATATTCGCGAGAAACCAATAGAAAAACTTACAGAACTTTGTGCGCCATTTCTTAAAGATGCGGGTCTTTTAGTGCAAGGTCAGGTTTCACAAAACCAACTGCAAAAAATAGTGGAGGTCTCAAAAACTAGAATGAAAAAATTATATGACATTACTGAATTATCAGATTTCTTCTTTACAAATAAATTAAGCTACGAAAAAGATTTATTAAAATGGAAAGGAGTAGGGGAGAATGAGACAAAAGAATCTTTGTTGTTTTCTGAAAAGGTTTTGTCTGATATAAAAAAATGGGATATAAAAAATTTAGAAAAAGAATTATTTTCTGCATCAGAAAAATTTAATTTAGAAAAAGGATATCCTGAAAAAAATAAGGGCTATCTACTTTGGCCATTACGCGTTGCTCTGTCCGGAAAAGATTCTTCGCCCAGTCCGTTTGAGATAGCCGATATTTTGGGCAGAGAAAAAACATTAAAAAGAATTGACGACGCAATAAAAACACTCTCATAATTTATTGTGCGACAAAATACAGACCCGCACTCACAGAGAAGGGGACTATTGACTAAAAACTGCTTAGATGTAATAATCTAAGCAGTTTTTTGTTTTACGTTCTACGGAATCTAACACAGGAGAAGAAGCGTGCCGAACATTGAAATCCATAGCGTAATGCCAGGAAAAGAAACATCCATGAAGGCTGACATCTTTGATTTACTTGCGAGGGAGAAGCTCGCAAGCAACACGGTCGTCACCGTTGAGCGAACACCGACGCTAACTGAAAACTCGGTTGGTACCCAGATGCCATTCCTGCGCATCTTCGACAGCAACGTCGCCCGAGCCGACGGAATTGCCATATTACTAGCGAACGCCCTCGAGATGGATGTTGAAGTTGTAAAGCTTCAAACATTCTACCCAAAACCCGAATAAGAAAACTGTTCTTCACAATAAGCCAAGGCAACACAATGTGTTGCCTCTTTTATTATGCGACAACAATAAAACCTAGAAAGCCCTTGAGTTGGATTATCGCAAACTATATATTATAATAATGAAATAACAATTTTAAATACTTATATGCAAATTGCGGGAAGATTTATTAAATATATATTGATAATAGTCGCCATATTGGGAATTGTTTTTTTAGGCCAACAAGCCTTCGTTAGGGGAATTGGAGAAAATGTTATTTCGAGGGCAAGTGCTCAAATTATGACATATGTGGCAAAAGGGTCTAATTGGGCACTATCTGCCGTCATCCCGACGTTTAGCGGGGGAGTGAAAGACGGAAAAGAAGCTATAACAAACGGAATTGCACGAGAAAAAGAAAAAATTTCTGAAAGTGTTGGAGAAAAAATTAAAAATTATTTTTCCGGAATCACCGACAGTATTTTACATCCTGGAGAAAATAATAATTGCTTAACTCAACCAACAGAAACCACGCCCAGTCAATAAAAGCCGTACTTTGGGTCGTCTTCTTGGGTTGACACCGGCCTAGGGGACGGCTTATTATAGATATAATGGAGTTCGCATAATTATAGTTAAGAGAACTCCCAATACAGCTTATGAATAAGAGTCAAACACCAATACCCAAACATATAAATGATTTTCTTGACTGGATTGATATTGAAAAAGGTTTGTCATCAAAAACGCAAGAAAATTATAGAAGATTTCTGGAAAAATTTTTAACTTGGTTAAAATCTAGTAAATTAGACGACCTCCTCCCCCACCAGCTGACTCCTGAGCATGTTTGGGATTACAGGGTCCACTTATCGCGCAAATCTCACACCTACGACAACCAACAGCTTAAAAAGACTACCCAGAACTACTATTTAATCGCTCTAAGGGCCCTTCTGGGCTATTTTGTGGCCAAAGACATACTTTCCCTCCCCCCCGATAAAATAGGCCTCTCTAGGCCCGATAAAGAGCGAACTGTGAAATTTTTAACTCTTGAACAGCTCCAAAAGCTTTTTTCGGCCCCAGACATTAACACTATACAAGGATTAAGAGACCGAGCGATACTTGAGTCCTTTTTTTCAACCGGAATGAGAATATCCGAGTTAACCTCGCTAAATCGAGAGCAGATAAAAATAAAGCCAGAAATGAGTGATTTAGAACTTGGCATAGTAGGAAAAGGTGGTCGAGCAAGAACAATCTATTTTTCAAAAGGAGCTATACGGTGGCTAGGAAAATATCTTTCAGAACGCGATGCAAATAAGGATGATCGTGAGAAAGCTCTATTCATTAATTATAGTGGGAAAAAGGGCGCTCCGCGCAGATTGACTCCGCGGGCAATTGAGAAAAATTTAAAAAGATATATTATTATTGCGGGACTACCTATTACAACCACTCCACACGTTCTAAGACACAGTTTTGCCACAGACCTTTTAACTCAAGGGGTTGATTTGAGGGTTATACAAGAGTTTTTGGGACACAAAAACATACTTGCTACGCAAATATACGCCCACGTAACAAATAAGCAACTTCGTGATGTTCACAAAAAATTTCATGGCGAAGTAAATACAAAAAACTGACCCTTCGGCCAGTTTTTACTTATTTTTTTCAAGTTCTTTGATACGTTTCCTTAGCTCCTCATTTTCCTTAATAAGACTAGTCAATGATGATTTCTCATGCATTTGCACCTCGTGTTCTTGTGCAAATGGAGTAAGTTCAAGATTCTCCAAGCGGTTATCTGCTCTATTTTTATTCTTATGATGGACGTATTCCCACTTTTTTAATGGACGTCCTAATGCTTTCATGACAACCCACCTATGTTCAGGAATCGTAATTCCCTCCGAAAAAAAGACGAACCGATAACCTTCTTTACTTTGATGGACTCCCGTTGGGGCAAGACTCAAGAAATCAGTTTCAAATTTTTCTTTCCCGTTTTTATACCTTACCTTATCATATAATTCAGATTTACATTTTTTACAAATTGGATTAAGACCAGTTTTTGCCCTACTATCTTTCCTAAAATTATTAACTTTCAATGTTCGTTTACATTTTGAGCAAGCTTTATATTCCCTTCCTCTAATATATTGAATTGCGTTTGCGCTGTTTGTGTTATCTTTAGATTTTTCCATAATTTTAGAACAACTTTATCACACAACTAATTGCCTCATATTTGATTATACTCCTCTGGTAATATAATACGACTACATAATTTGTCGCACAATAAAAAGCCTCTACTTTGCAGTAGAGGCATCATTCCTGTTCTTGATTTGATAATACAACATCAAAAACGTTGTTATAAGCGTAAAAAATAGCGCGCGCGCCGAATAAATTACGGCCAGCGTGTTCCCGTCGTAGATTGCCGGGTACAACGCAACGGTGGCAGTGAATGCCGTCGGCGCCCAACCAAGATAAGAATCGGTTTTCTTTTTCTCCACAAACAACTTGTGAAACATTGGAAGATACGCGGCACTCATTAGGATTTGCGTTAGAACGTTTGAGTTCCATGCGTTTCCCGTTACAACTCCATAACCCAGAATCAATCCAGCGCCGACCAAATACCACTTTTCAAATGGCTTAAAGCGCACATTATGTCTGGTCCAAAGGCATATTGCGGCGAGAATGACAGCTATATACACAACATCAACTGTGTTCATAACGCCAGACTTCCAATCACACCTCTCCGCAATCAAATAGGTCAAAAAACTCAGCCCGCTACCAACCAAAAAAATTAGCCACGTGGATGTTGTTGGCACCGCCTTGCGCTTCCAAATCTGGTAAGCGTAGCACGAGCCGAACACTGTAGTGCAGATGCAAATAATCCAGACGCATACGTCCTTCATGTTTCGGCTCCTTTATAATTTCAAAAAGCAACTATTTATAAATACCAGATTTTCTTTATTATGTCAATGCTTGTGATCACTGAAAAATACCGCTTCTTTTTTTCTACCCCAATCGTCGCACAATGAGAACCCTTCTACTTATAGCTATTGACACAAGCCTGTCGCACAACTAGAATTAAGTATTATATTTAAAAATTATTGGAGATGAAAAAAGAAAATTTTAATATCGTAGACTTGGTAAATAATGACGGGTGTTTTGATCTACAATTCAGAAAAGATACAAGACACGAGAGAACCAATTCTCCAACATATTATAGATGGAAAACACAATTCATAATTACATCGCCAAAAGAAAATGTGAAAGTTTTAGAAAAAATAAAAAATGAGATGGGTTGCGGAGAAGTTACTATTTCAAAAGACCAAGCAAGATTTGCAGTACAGAAAATTGGTGATGTCGCCGGAATTGTTGTGCCCTTTTTTAAAAAAAACTTATTGACAGACAAAAAAAAGAAAGATTTTGAACTTTGGTCTAAGGCAGTTGAAATTATCCACAGAAACCACGGAAAACCATTAGCTAGTTGGAAGAAAAACGAACTTTGCTCTCTAATAGAAATACATAAATCGTGCGCAAAGTATAAAAGTAAACCGCGACAACCAAAATGGCTAGAAATGGCCAAGACACTGACAAAGACAAATTAACAAAATTTTAAAATACAAAAACAGGGTTGACCCTGTTTTTTATTGCTCCTATTTAATACCTCTCTATTCCCTACCCCGCTCTCCCTATCTGTATTTTATTGTGCGACAAAAGATACTTTATTTTCCGAAGCGACGGGCGCGCTTATCAAATTCTACCAAAGCCTCGTTGAGGTCTTGTTCGGTAAAGTTGGGCCAAAGTTTTGGGCAAAAATATAGTTCGGAGTAGGCTGCCTGCCACAAAACAAAGTTAGACATCCTCATCTCTCCGCCCGCACGGATTATGAAGTCTGGCATAGAAAGACCTGCAGTAAACAGGTGCTCTTCTATCATCTTTTCATCAATTTTATCGGGCTCAATTCCCTCTTTGACGATATTTTTAACTGCATTTAAAATATCCCATTTACCGCCATAACTTATAGCTAGATTTAAAAAAAGCTTGTTATTATTTTTTGTGACTTCTTCTGTTATTTTAACTGCCTCCTGCAAAGACTTTGGGAGCCTCTCCCTCTGCCCTATTACCCCAACCCTAATCCCATCCTCATCATATTTTGCTAGATTATCAATTAAACAACTCTCTAAAAGCTTCATTAAATAATTTACTTCTTCCTCGGTCCGATTCCAGTTTTCGGTTGAAAATCCAAAGGCAGTAAGAACTTTCACTCCCTTATTTTTACACCAAACAGAAAAATCTAAAAGATTTTTATATCCTTGTTTGTGCCCCTCGAGAGAAGATAGGCCCTTTTCCTTCGCCCACCTCCTATTACCGTCTGGGAACAAAACTATATGTTGTGGAATATTCATGTTGGATTTATAATTTGCATTGGCTCTTTTAACTGGTACTTTGCAACTATATATCCTACCGCAAACGCCATCAAAATTAAAAGCACAACTATTACAAATAGGATTATATCATTAAAATGACCTTTGACAAACTCCTTTATTTCTGTTAACATACTACTATTATATAAAATTTAAAGATTTAAAGATATGTCAACAAGTAAACAAGGGGGTTCATCTAGGCTAGGAAGAGATTCTGCTGCTCAAAGGCTTGGGGTTAAGATATCATCCGGTCAAGAAGTTAAAGTTGGAATGATTATTGTAAGACAACGGGGCACAAAATATCTTCTTGGTAAAAATGTAAAAATAGGTTCTGACGACACAATATATGCTATGAAGGACGGGGTTGTGGAGTTTACGTCAACAACCAAGAAACTTTACGACGGCACAAGAAGAGATGCTAAAGTGGTTTCGGTGAATCCGGTTGCGAAATAAGATTGCTTCCTAAATAAAAATCTGCCCTTCGGCAGATTTTTTTTGCAATAGAACTTTATTTGTTTATGGCCGCCTTTATAAACTCCCTAAATAAAGGATGTGGACTCAAGGGTCGCGATTTAAACTCGGGGTGAAACTGCACTCCTACCATCCAGGGATGGCCTTCGGCTTCTATAATTTCAACTAGATTTCTTTGTGGGTTGACGCCCGCCACTTTCAATCCGTTTTTCTCTAAAACCTCTCTGTAATTATTATTAAACTCGTATCTGTGTCTGTGTCTTTCGGAAATTTCTCCTACCTGATAAGCTTCGTAGCTTAAAGACTTTTTATTTAATTTTGCCGGACACGCCCCTAGGCGCATCGTCCCCCCATAATTTTTTTCTTTTATAAGCTTTTTCTGCTCATCCATGGTTGATATAACCGGATTTTTCGTTTTAGGGGAAAATTCTGTTGAATTAGCATCTTTAGTGTTTAGGATTCTTCGCGCGAAGGCTATGGTCATAATTTGCATTCCCAAGCAAAGACCAAAATACGGAATCTTTTTTTGGAAGGCATATTCTGCTGCCATTATCATCCCCTCTGTCCCTCTTTTGCCAAATCCACCGGGCACAACAATGCCATCCATTTTGTCTAATTCCTTCAAATTTTCAGGGTTATTTTCATATTTTTCAGAATCTAGCCAAACAATATTAGGCTTTGCGTTGTGCCACCAAGCAGAGTGGTTTATTGATTCTATAACAGAGATATACGTATCTCGGCAAGACTTCAAATTAAAATATTTCCCCACAATACCAATTGTAACTTCATTTTTTATATTTCTTATTTTTTCAGAAAATAATTTCCAATCCTTCAGGTCGTTTTTTTTCGCCTTTAATCCTATGGTCTTTAAAATTATCTCTCCAAGGTTTTCCTTTTCAAAATTTAATAACACATCATAAATTGAATAAACATCTGGCGCCGATATAATACGATCCTTTTCCAGACTGCAAACCGTACTGATGGTATTTTTAATATTATCCGACACGGGCTTATCTGCACGACATAATATAAAATCAGGCGAAATTCCAGCCGAATTCAACGTTCTTACAGCATATTGTGTTGGTTTCGACTTCTGTTCTCCAAGAAGCGAAGGCGTTGGCAGATAGCTTACTAAAACAAAAAAAACATTTTTAGGCTCCTTCCATTTCATCATCCTAGCAGCCTCTAGGAAAAGGAGTAGCTGGTATTCGCCTGCTGTTCCCCCAAATTCAACTATGGTAACGTCGGATTGATTTTTCTTTTGGCAGGATTTTATACGCCTAATAATTTCGTTTGGAATATCTGGCACAACTTCAACGTCTTCGCCCTCGTACTCTAAATTTCTCTCACGCCTGATTACTTCCTGGTAAACCTGACCTGTAGTTATATAATTATCGCGAGTACAAATTTGATCGGTAAATCGTTCATAGTTTCCAAGGTCTTGATCTGCTTCAACGCCATCTTCTCCGACAAAAACTTCCCCATGCTCGGCTGGCCTTATTGTGCCCGCATCTATGTTCACATACATGTCACATTTTACATTGGCTACCTTGTATCCTCTAGATTGTAAAATCTTTCCAATTGAAGCAGAAGCAACGCCCTTTCCGACGCTTGACATTACCCCTCCCACCACAAAAATATATTTTGTTGCCATAGTTTTAATTCATTATAGCAGAAAACCCAGCCTTCAGCTGGGGTTCTGTTTTTTTACTCTTCTATTTTATTTTCCTCTGGTAATGGATTTCCTGATGTCAATATTACCTTAATTTCCGCCTCCAGGTTGTGAGCTAGGCTTATATTAACGGAGAATTCTCCTAGCTCCTTAATAGGAGCTTCTAGTTTAATATGAGACTTTTTTACCTCATAGCCCATTTCTTTTAACTTGTCGGCAATCTTCTGGCTGTTTATCGATTCAAATAACTGCCCCTCATCTCCTACCTTCACTGTTATGCTAACCTCTAACCCGTCAAGCTGAGATGCTAATTCCTGCGACTTTTTTAAGTCTTCCTCGGCCTCCTTCTCGATAACCTCTTTTTGGTCGGCAAGCCATTTTAAAGCTTCGACAGTCGCTGGTTTCGCTAATTTCTGTGGGAGTAAAAAGTTTCTAGCATAGCCATCTTTAACTTCTTTTACCTCGTATTTTTTTCCGATGTCCTCAATGTCTTGTAAGAAAATTACTTTCATGATTAATTATTTTAAAAATTTTACTAGCCCTATTTACTTTTATTTTTGTTTTTTTACTACCCGTATTCTACTTTAAGTTATTAATTATTTCAAGGGCTCTTTCTAGTTGGGCGTCTCTCTGCTCTTTAAAGTCGTCTTCTGTAAGTTCGACCTTAATATCGGGAGTTAACCCTACCTCAGAAATTGAATCTCCTTTTGGCGTCAGCCAGCGGGCTATGGTTATTTTCAAGAATGATCCTCCTCTTAGATCCACCACTTCTTGAACAGAACCTTTTCCAAAAGATTTTTCCCCTACCAACTGCGCCCCACGATTATCCCTTATGGCACCCGCTAAAATTTCGGATGCAGATGCTGACCCCTGATTTATCAAGACAACCACTGGAAAATCCGCAAAAACGGAATTTCCCTCCGCTTTATATATTTGCGGGTCCTCGTCTTTACCGAAATCCTCAATTGTTACAACCTGACCTTTTTGCAAAAACCAACCCGCGATATCTTGAGCCACACCCAAGTATCCGCCAGGATTGTCCCTTAAGTCTAATACTATCTTTTTTGCACCGCTTTGCAAAATCTCAAGGGAGGCTTTTTCAAATTCTAGGTTAAGAACGTCGTTAAACTGATAAATCTGTATATGCGCTACTCCATTTTCTTTTAACGTCCACTCCATCGCTGGTAGTTGTATAGTCGATCTTATAATTTTTATATCCTTAGAGCTTGTCCAGTCTTCACGCATAATATTAAGAGTTACAGAAGTTCCCTTCGCACCACGAATCAACCCCACGGCTTCTGTAGTTGTCATACCGGTTGCATCCTTATCGTCTATTTTCAAAATTGTGTCTCCCGACTTAAGCCCAGCTTTTTGACTTGGAGCATCCTTAAGAGGAGCTATAATAGTTAGTAACCCATCTTTAATTCCTATCTCTGCTCCTATGCCCTCAAAGGACCCCGATAAATTTTGATAAAATTCACCGGCCTGCTTCGGGTTAAAAAAATCTGTATATGGGTCACCAAGTGAATTTGTCATTCCAGCTATGGCTCCATATATAATTTCTTGATCAGTAATTTTTGAAGGATCAACAAATTTTTGCTCAAGCTTGCTGTAGGCGTCCCAAAAAAGAGAAAAATCAATCGTCCCTGGTTGAGGAACATGATAAGCTATCCTCGTAACCCCAACCCAAATACCCGCCCCAAAAATAGCAATAAATAAGATTACTAAAACAACGGAGTAAAGTACTTTTTTATAATTTCTTATATCCATATAAAACTAATAATAACAAAATTTTAAATTCAAAGCAACCCAGATAATCTTCTTATATTTATCGCACAATAAAAATACCCGCCTTCGGGTATTTTATATTAGTGGACCCACCGGGAATCGAACCCGGCCCTCCTCCATGCCATGGAGGCGTAATACCGATTTACTATGGGCCCAATAAATCATTATACTTATTTGTAAACTTTTTTCAATAAAAAAGAGTAATCCTTGCGAATTACTCCTACTTGATCTGATCTGCAAGATCAAGAAGTTCGTTTACAAACAATGTTGTAATTTCCGCCGGTTTTTTACCGGCGATTTGTCTTGAACCCATCTCGCTGAACCCGATGGTAACTACTTCACCGAGGTCCAGGCGACCCCATAGCTTTTTCCCAGGCTCCGGAACTATCTCTTTGTCGCGAGATACCCAGACAAAAATGAAGTGCGCATCCTTAACCTTTGATGCTAACAATCCAATAGTATCAGAAACCTCTCTAATACGGTTCCTCCCGCTCCTACTGTAGACAAAGCGCGTCCCCGTGCATGTCCGGCCGGGCTCAATGAAAGTGATGATAATCCCACCAGAGGCGAGCACTCCAATCATCTCTTCTACCTCCTCTCTCGCTTCAGTATATCCGTTGAACCTTTTCCCGCGTCGAACAATCGGTATCGAAAACAAGCGGTAAAACCATCCCCAAAGCAATCCACTGAAGTTAATCTTATCAGCCGGAATCCTTGGCGATAACCTTATCGGATGCCCAAAAGCCTGCGGAATAAAGAGTGATGGTACCTGAAAGATTTCCCACATAAAATGGCGTCCATCTGGATGGTTTGCAATCACAATCGTCCCCTGCCTGAGGCGAGGCATAGGCCCACGTGTCTTAACCTTAGACTTCCCTCTGCTTCTTAACCAAAGTTCCGAAACAAAGATCAGAGAACCCATCACGTAGATCACCATCATGCGCACCATGTTTAGGGCGAGCTTTTTTATCTTCGCCCTGGAAAAAAACTTCTTCATTTTTCGGCACTCCTTTGCGGTTTGATAGAGCGCTTGGACGCCCTATGTGTTGTATGTAATGACAATGAACGATTTGATATTATCTCATAAAAAATACTTTCGGTCAAATCTAGAAGCCAACAAAATGCAAAACAAAAAACCCGCTTCTGCGGAGTTTTCAAAGTTAAGTTATCTTAGCAATCTTACCGCCACTCCTATAAAAGCCAATACTACACCTATAATCCACGCTCGCATTGTAACTTTGTATGACGGCCAGCCCAAGGCTTCAAAATGGTGATGGATTGGAGTAGAAAGGAAAACCTTTTTATTCCTGAATTTTTTTGATAAAAGTTGTATTATTACAGACAAAACAGTAATGACTAAAAGGCCACCAATTATAGGGACTATATAAACAGAATCTGTTAAGAATGCGACTACAGACAAAAGCGTTGTTAGTCCAAGCATGCCAGTTTCTCCCATAAAAAACCTAGCTGGAGGAATATTAAACCATAAAAATGCAAACAAACTTCCCGTTACTACTGCGCATAAAACAGCTAAATCAATTTTCCCTAAGGAAAAGGCTATAACTGCCATCGCCCCAAATATTGACGCGAATGTCCCGCCCGCAAGACCGTCTAATCCGTCTATAATGCCCCCCGACCAACAAGCAACCATACTTATTATAAAAAAGGGAATATACCAAAAACCAAAAGAAACGTCTCCAATAAAAGGGACATAGACCACATCCCACCCAAGTTTCTGATAAAACCAAATGCTCCCCAAAAGACCTATTAAAATAACCATAAAGAGCCTCTTTCTAAAGGAAAGCCCGCCACCAATGTATTTACCCAAACCGCTAACAACCAAAATATCGTCAACAAGACCAACAAGAGAGGCCACGACTAAAGTAAATAGAGGCAACCATGTCTGGCTTCGTGATAAAAAGTTAAATTGTGCCAGCCATGTATTTGGAAAAATTAAAGATAAAATAAAAAACAAAAAAGTAACCAATAAAACTGTTACCCAAATCAAGAGTCCTCCCATCCGCGGAGTACTAATCTCCTTCTCTTTGTGTAAGCCGTTAAATACAACCGCCTCCTCTCCAGAAATTGCCCTTGCTCTTGCGCTTTTTTTCCAACATTTGTGCTTATATAAAAAACCCGTTAAAAGCGGGCACCAAATAAAAGCTATCACTGATGCAACGGCGGCTAGACCAAAAATTTTAATTACGCTAAAAGAAATGCCTGTAATCATATAATTTATAAAATATTTTTATTCGCAAATTACTTCAGAGCATCTAATTAATTTCTTCATCTCGCTAAATCTGTCACCCGCACCCAAAACAATATTAATCAAGTAATTCGCGCTTCCGGAATCGCGCGTAACAAGAAGCAGACATCCATCAGCGGCAAGAGTAAATCCAGTCTTACTAAAAACAATACCAGGGATTTCACTAAGAAGCTCGTCCGTATTTTCCACTTCCCCAAGGCCAGGAATATTTACTTTTTTCTGACTACTTATTTTAGCTATCCGCGGATAATTTCTTAAAATATACTTTGAAAGTTTTACCAAATCCTCCGCCGAGGAAACATTTTGATCACTAAGGCCACTTGGGTCAACAAAAAAAGTTTTTTTTAAACCTATAGCTTTAGCTTTTTTATTCATAGCAGAAACAAAATTTTGCTCTTCAATCTGCTCGGCCAAGGAGTAAGCTGCTTTATTACTTGACCTTACAAGCATCAGCTCTAGAAAGCTTTCTACGGGCATAGAGTCTCCCAGTTTTACATCTTGCATCATAGGGCTCTGCAAATCAGCGACCTCACCTACCGTAATAATATCTGATAAATTATATTTATCCAAAACAACAACTGCCGTCATTAGCTTTGTCAGACTGGCGATGGGAAATATTAATTCCTTATCTTTTTCAAAAATAATTTCATCAACATTATATAGGTCGCTTCTTAAAGAAAGAGCTGCCCGGGCATTTATAGGTAAAATCTCAAACGAAGACTCGACAACAATATCCTGCCCGTTATTTATACTGCCCACCAGAGCGTTATTTTGCATGGCTCCCAAAACGCCCTCCATAAGCGCAGCTTCACTACCGCTTTCCAATAAATCACCCAAAAAAGGCTGAGAAAAAATAATCAAACACGAAAACGCGCCTAGAAAAACTATTGATAATAAAACTCCTGATGTGGCGCGCCTGTAATTTATCATTACTTCTTTATTTTTCCGCCCGTGACGGGCTTAGATATATTTATATGTAATTCTTTTAGTTGGTTTTTATCAACCTCGGCTGGAGCCTGCATCATAAGATCTCTACCATCTCCCGTCTTTGGGAAAGCAATAACCTCTCTGATATTCGGCTCTCCAAATAATAATGCGAAAACCCTATCTAATCCCCAAGCAATTCCACCATGTGGCGGGGCGCCATATTTAAAGGCCTCCATTATGTGACCAAACTTATCGTTAATTACCTCCTTTTTATATCCCATTATCTCAAAAACTTTTTCTAGAGCCTCGGGAAGGTGGTTCCTAATTGATCCTCCTCCGATTTCAAAACCATTAAGCACAATATCATATTGGCTCGTTAATATATTTTCGATTTTTTCCTTATTCATTAAATCTTTTTCAAACTCCGGTTGTGCAGCAGAAAATGGATTATGCGTAAATGTCCATCCGCCGTCGGGGTACCCATCTTCAATGGGTCTTTTCTCAAAGAATGGAAAATTTATAATCCAGCAAAAAGCAAGAAGGTTTTTATCATTTTTATCCTTTCTTAAATCCGGCCTATCTGTCTTATATTTTTTCATAGCATCCTTATAGTCTACCCTTGGAAAAGGGACCTCCTGTATTTTTTTCTCTGGAAATAAATTTTTAACTATTGAAATTAAAAGTCGCTCGTTTAATTCCATAACTTCTTCCATAGATACAAAACTCATCTCCATATCTAGTTGAGTAAACTCTGGTTGTCTATCACCTCTTGGATCCTCGTCTCTTAGACACTTTGCAATCTGAAAATACTTTTCGAGACCCGCAACCATTAATAATTGCTTATACTGCTGTGGAGATTGGGGAAGAGCATAAAACTTCCCCGGTTCCTGGCGCGAAGGCACAATATAATCCCTTGCTCCCTCGGGTGTAGATTTTGTCAAAATAGGGGTTTCTATTTCAGCAAAACTTTCTTGATCCATAAAATCCCTAATAAACTTTATAACCTTATGTCGCATAATAAGATTATTCTTCAATCGTCCTCTTCGGAGATCAAGATATCTATATTTCATTCTTATTTCCTCTCCAATATCATAGCCATCCCCTTCAATCGATAGCGGTAATGTTTCCGATGAAGATAAAACCTTTACTTCCTCTGCAGAAAGCTCAACTAGTCCTGTTTCTATCTTTTCATTAACCATCTTGTCCGGTCTTTTTACAATTTGCCCCGTAATTTCAACAACCCATTCAGGCCTCAATGTTTCTGCCAATTCATATGTTTCTTTATTCGAAGGCACAAAAACAACCTGCATAATTCCGCCAATATCACGTAAATCAATAAATAAAATTTTTCCGTGGGCGCGCCTCACGTCCACCCATCCGCAGACGGTTATCTTTTCACCAACATGTTTTGCAGCATCCTTTACTAGAAATCTCATAATATATTTTATTATTTAAATTTAAATGTTGAAATAATCTGTTTTAGCAGTATTGGTTGAGACGCACTTTTTTCCGCACACCTAGTATAATTATCTTCCTGTTCGGTATTGCCGGGTTCTAGGGGGAGATAAAAATCACAATTTTCAGTGGCTGCTACTAAGCTCACAACAAGACACTTCTTATCCTTCACAGTAGCGTAATAATAGTAATTAAACACATGGCCAGTAGCCGCATCTCCGACGGCGTATAAGCAGTAAGGAACGTCATCTATTATTTCTTGTTGTCCTTTTACATCCCAATATCCAGAACTAGATAGGTTATTTTCGATTGCAGATATATCTCCGCCAGCTGACGATAAGTCTTTCGCGACAATGCGATTTATATTTGGACATTGACTGGGGAAAACGTCATAATTACAATCGCCGGATAATAACTTTGGTTGTTGGTTCGAATCAAAAAAATCATCAGGATAACTTAAACTAAAATTATATTCATCGTTTCTATACACTAGCCAATCTGCCGTTTCATCGGGACATAGGGCGAACTCACAGTCTGGACCAGTCCGTCCAACCGCAGATCCATCAGGACAAATCTTTGCCTCCGTTGCACAACCTATATTTTCTTGATTATTATCTGCATTATTTAAAAAATAATGAGTGTAGCCGAAGTACCCCACGGCGACTAAAATCAGTATTAAAAATATAACTATTACTTTTGACCCCATATTATTTGATAGATATTTTTACAAATCTTCTATTGCCCACTTTTATAATCATCCCGTTTTCTAAATTTATTTCTTTTTTCCAGTCACTAACCCTCTCTTTACTGTCGCCGTCTAAAACCTCAACACCTCCGCCTTCGATTAACCTTTTGGCTTCTTTCTTTGACGAAGCCAAATCCGTGTCGCATAACAAATCAACTATTAGATATTCTTTTTTATTGGTATTAAATACAGGAATATTCGTAGGCATTTCTTTGTTTCTAAAAACTTTATCAAACTCCTCTTCGGCCCGTTCTGCTTCCTTTTCTCCGTGGTACATTTTCACAATTTCCTTTGCTAGTCTAGCTTTCTGATCCCGCGGGTTGGGCACATTTTTGATCTTTTCAATTTCAACAAGAGAAACCCTTGTACAAAGCTCAAAACCTAAATCTATTAGTCCGTCCGGCCAGCTCATTATTTTCCCGTAGATGTCTTGCGGGGTGTCGTCTAAATTAATCATGTTCCCTTCCGTTTTTCCCATTTTTTTGCCGGTTGGGTCAGTCAAAAGTTTTGTGGTTAAAACAAATTTTTCCTATTTTTCATTTTTTTCATCAAGGTCCTACCTGCAAGCATGTTAAAGGTTTGGTCATTCCCCCCTACTTCCATATCAACATCCATACTAACAGAGTCGTAGGCTTGCAATATGGGGTAAAAAAATTCCGGCACACTAATATCCTCACCTGCTTTTATCCTTTCTTGGAACATGTCCCTCTCAAGCAACCTTGCAACCGTAAAATTAGCAGCAATAGAAAATAAATCGTCCGGTCTTAATTTATTTGTCCATTTTTCGTTGTGTAGAAATCTTACCCTTGATTTTTTCAAATCCAAAACTTTGCCGACGAGTTTTTTGTAATTTTTTGCATTTACTAATACCTCTTTTTTAGACAAAGATTTACGGGTCTTTGATTTTCCTGTCGGGTCTCCAATTTTTGCGGTAAAGTCGCCGATCAAGACAATAATCTCGTGGCCCAGGTCCTGAAATTGACGCAACTTTCCTAAAATAACCCCGTGTCCAATATGAAGCTTGCCGGTCGGATCAATTCCACAGTAAATCTTCAATTTTTTACCCGATAACAAAACCTTTTCCAATTCTTCTCGGCTTGGATAAATATTTTCCACTCCACGCGTTAATGTTTCCTCAATTTTCCGCTTATCGTTTTCGACCATAATTTTAAGTTAAAACGTTATTAAATGTTAACAATTTGTACAAGTAAATAAAAGGGCTTGTTTTCCCCAACTCATTAAAAATTTTCGGCCAACTTATAAATATCTCCAGCTCCCATAATTACTAAGACGCTATTCTCGGGAATATTTTCTTTTACAAAATTTTCTATCTTATCAACTGGAAAATAGACTACATCTTCTCTACCAATCTTATTTACCAATTTTTTAGAACTTACCTCCCTGTTTATAGTTTTTGTTTCTCTACCGGCGACATCATAAATATCTGTAATTATTATTTTATCAACTAAAACCTCTCGAAAAACTTTCAAAAAATCATCAAATAAATAATGTGTTCTTTGGTGCTGATGAGGCTGGAAAACGCACCATATGTTTTTCTTTTTATATTTTTCACGAGCGGCGGTTAACACGGCTAAAATTTCATTTGGGTGATGGGCATAATCATTAATTAAGGTATACTTTTTATTTTCTTTTAAAATTTCGAACCTTCTCCATGTTCCGTTAAATTTAGATAATGCTCCAAATATATCCTTGTCCGGAATTGCTAAAACGCGCGCAACCTCAAGTGCAGCAAGCGCATTAGAAACATTATACGAGCCAGGAACCCTTAGAATACTTTTTATTTTCTTAGCCTCTGATTGCTTTAGAGAATAATCTTTTATTTGGAATTTTGGCTCCGTAATTACTGGCGCATTTATATCATCAGCGTTCCTAATTAAAAACCCTTCTACTGGAAGTTTTAAGATAAACTTTTCGAATGCCTTTTTTACGTTTGCAAATGTTCTGAAGAAATCTAAATGTTCTTTGTCTATGTTTGTAATTACAGCTATTTGTGGATAATAATACAAGAAAGATGAATCATATTCGCAGGCTTCAATAACCAGTAATTTGCTCTTTCCGGCTCTAAAATTAGAACCCCCAAATTCTTTTAGTTTTGTGCCAACAATAACTGTTGGGTCTAGCCCTGCTTCCATTAAAACCAAAGCAATCATTGCCGTTGTTGTGCTTTTTCCGTGAGCGCCCGCAACCGCAATTGTATAATATTCTTTTGTCAGATCTCCTAGGGCCTCGGGGTAACTTTGTGTTTTTATTTTAAGTTTTCTTGCTTGTTTTAGTTCTTTATTATTTTCCTTCACCGCGGGGCTATAAACAACCAGATCAAAATCCTTCTCAATATTTTTTGCAAAATTGCCTATAAATATTTTCACGCCCATTATTTTTACAAAATCCGTAATTTCTGAAGCAACTAAATCAGACCCCGAAACTTCGTGTCCTTTTGATAAATAGTATTGTGCCAATGCTGACACCCCTATTCCTCCTATGCCTATCAAGTGTACCTTCACTGTGCTTTTTAATTTTTTAATTGATGTGATTCGATGATTGTATAAACTGGCCCAGTTTTTTTCATTTCCGACTCCATAACGTCAATTGATTCTACGGTAAAAACTAAATTTATTTTTTCATCTATTTCTGGTCTTTCTTCTGGTTCAATGCCTTTCCACCCCCAAGCATTTATTCTGGCTAATGTAATATGTGGTGCGAAGGCTTGATTCTCCGGCACAAAAGCAACCTTCTCCATTATGGTTTCTTCTAAATCGTTTCTGAGATCAGCAAGTTCCTTTGATTTTTCACCCTCTGCCCACACCATTTTTGGCCGCCAACTTTTTTCTTTTGTCTCCTCGTCTTCTGTTAGACTATCTTCTGGTATGACCAATTCATTGTCTTTGTCGCTAACTAGAGACTGAGATGGCTGAGAATGATTTTTTTGGGGTGGCCCATATAAAATCTGATTCAAGCTCAAGGAAAACGATTCATTTCTTTCTGCCACTTCTTTTACTGCGACACAAACCCCGCCAATATCCTCATCGGTTAAACTACCCAAAAACTCAAGCGTAATATGAAGATTATCTTTATTTGTCCACTTTGCTGGTAGATTGGGCCATTTTTTTGAATACTCAAACAGCGCCTTTTTTATATCTCCAGGCAGGTTTATTGCAACAAATATTCTGTGTCTTTTTTGCATGGCTTTATTAAGCCATTCTATCAAATAATCTAAACCGAAACAAGAGACAAAATAATTGACATTATCATTATTATATAGTAAAAAAAGGTGACAGCGAACCTTGAGAACTAAAGATTGGAGCGAAATATGAGTGAACACAAAGTCGAAAAGGACGATCTCGTTATCGTGGTTGACGGCGACCATGAGCCTCGACGCTGGGGCCTTGTTATCAAGGAATTCCCTAGCGGACAAGCCCTGGAAGTGCAAATCGGAAAGGAAGACAACGAAAACATCATCCGGAAGCGTGACAACCTGGTTTTTGTCCTCCACACCGACGGGAGCTTCTCAAACCCGCAGGAAGCGCTAGACTGCCATCGAGACCAAATCATTTTGGATGCGGTCCTCAACGGCATTACCAGCAAGGATCTTAGAGCTCTCAGGCGCCTAAAGCAAAGAATTGAGCGAAAGAGAAGACAAGGGTTTCTGGGTGGAATAGGCCGCCTCATCCACCGCGTCCCCAAGCCAGCAAAGCAAGAGCCTGAATCCTAGGATTTGGGCATTTTTTTTGAAAAATGTGATAGAATACAACATATACTATGAATAAAGAAATTTCGAAAATTTTCGGAGAGACAATCAAGCTTCTGGAAATCAAAGGAGACAAGGCTTTAACATACAAAATAAGGGCTTATAAAAATGCTATAAATATTTTAAACAACCTAAAAGTTGACATAAGCGATGTTTATAAAGAAAAGGGATTAAAAGGGATAAGGGAATTAGGAATAGGAGAAAAAAATTCAAAAAAAATTGAGGAGTACATAAATAAGGAAAAAATCACTGAATTTGAAGAATTAAATGAGGAAACGGCGATACAAAATATTATCGCCCATTTCTTTCAATCAAAGGGCTTGGGGTTGCAAGAATTGAAAGAAAATGCTAAAAAAAGAAAGATAATATACTCCAGATTTACAAAACCGGCGAAACAATTACTGGAATTAGCAGGATCGATAGAGAAAGCCAAGGAGGCTATCGACAAAGTTGCTCAATGGGCAAACACCAGAAAGTTAGATTATGCTATTGAAACCGTGTTTAAAAAGTGGCTGGAGTTAGACCGGTTAAAACCAAAGGAAATAGTAAAAAAACCATTTTACAGAGGAGACCCTATGATATTCTCCACCACAAAAAAGAAATGGTATGTAATTTCAAAGTACGGTGAATGGTTAGAATTTGCCGACAAAGAATCCACTATTGAGTGGAGGGTAATTGAATAAATAAACAAAAAATTTAAAAAAATGTTGTCACATACAGATATAAAGAAAGGAGTTGAATTTATTTATGAGGGACAGCCCTGGATTGTTTTAGATTCCGCCGCCATGAAAATGGCTCAAAGAAGGCCCGTTATTCAGAGTAAAATTAAAAACCTCATAGACGGCAGAGTTCAACAAGTTAACTTTCAGCAGGGCGATATGTTTGAGGAAGCGAATTTAGAAAAAAGAGATATTAAATTTATTTACCAAAGCAAGGGTCAATATTTTTTCTGCGAGCCAAATGACCCTTCAAAAAGACTCGCTTTTACAGAAGCTCAAATTGGCACACAAGCAAAATATTTGAGACCTAATGAAATTGTTACCGGAGTTGTTTTTGAAGAAAAAATTATTACTTTTAAGTTACCTATTAAAGTCCAGTTAAAAGTTAAGGAGTCTGCCTCCGGAATTAAGGGAGACAGGGCCCAGGCCGGGACAAAAGAAGCAGTTTTGGAATCAGGGGCCATTATACAGGTTCCCCTGTTTATCGAGGAAGGCGACGTAATCGAAGTTAATACCGAAACGGGGGCATACGTGAAGCGCGCCGAAAAGGAATAACCAGCAATCGAAAACAGGCCTTAGGGCCTGTTTTTTGTTTTTATGTTTTTTACTTTTTGATTGGCGGAGGCGGAGTTGCTGGCGTAGAAATAGGAGCGGGCTCAGCAAATGAGCGCTGACTGATTTCCCTCTCAACAGTTGCCTTGTCGCGAGAATATTTTAATTTAGATATTTTTTTAATTGTCTCCACAATTTCCGGCTTTCCTTTCGGTGGCAGTAGTGTATTCATCTTAAAAGGAGTTGAAATTCTGTTGTTTATCATCATTTTTATAAGAAGAGAAAAATTGTCCAAGTTAACTAAATCAAATCTCGAAAATCCTGGCTCAAATTGTTTTTCCAGATTTTCTGCGTCCTCAGCTCCAATGCGGAATGCGCCGATTGTTCCAACATTACCCAGCACAGCATCTCTTATTTCCTGCTTTAACTGAGGCATATATTGATGCGCCATTATTAAATTAAGTTTGTACTTTCTTGCCTCGGATAAAATTGAAGCAATTGAATCTGTTGTAAAATTTTGGAATTCATCGATATATAAATAAAAATCTGTTCGCTCGCTTTCTGCAACCCTGGCCCGCCTCATGGCAGCCATTTGAATTTTTGAAACTAAAATTAAACCAAGTAGCGAACTGTTAACCTCACCAGTCAAACCTTTGGATAAATTCGCCAAAAATATCTTTTTCTTATCCATAATATCGGCCAAATCAAAACCGGAATGCGACTGGCCAATAATATTTCTCATCATTTCGTTTTCAATAAATCTGCCCAATTTCGAAACAACATACCCCAACATATCAGATCTGGTAGAACCTGTTGTTTGCGCCCATTCTTTTATCCAGAAAGACCTTACAACGGGGTCTTTAACGTTTGCTAATTTTTGTTGTAAAAATGAGGGGTCTGTAAACATTTTTGGAACATCAACCAATGTGCCAGGATTATCCTTGTCGGCCATTAAAGCCAACATTGCGTTTCTCATATAATGCTCAAACATAGGACCTATAATCTCTGGCGGAAAAAGCTTCATAAATATTGCGATCATCTCCTGCACTGCAAAATCTTTTTGCTCGGGCGAATCATATTCCAGCATATTTAATCCGCATGGCCTTTCCATATCAAATGGTTCGAATATAACCACGTCTTCGATCCTATTTTTAGGAATCATTGCTAAAACGTTTTCAATCAATTCTCCGTGAGGGTCAACAACAGCAACACCCTCTCCGTTTGCAATGTCCTGCGCTATCATGCCCTCCATAAAAGATGATTTACCAACACCAGTCTGTCCAATAATATAAAAGTGTCTTCTTCTGTCTTCTTTGGTGCCAAAATAAACCTTTTTATCTTCGCCCCTGAAAGAGACCTTACCCACGCAAACATTTCCTGATTCAGGTAAATCCGATGGTGGAGCAGACGTAGCCGATTTAGCAGCCTTAATATAAGGAGTTTCTATATAATGTGTCGGGAAATGATAAACGCTCGCAAGTTCTTCCAAATTCAAAACGTTAGCCTGTCTTTGGTTAAAAATTCTAAAACTGAAATCATAGACTAATTTTTGTAGTTCTTTTCTGTAAACCTCTTTTGGTTCTAAACTGTTTACGGCTGAAAGAGAAAATTGACTAAAAGCAGAAACCAAATGATTTAATATTTCTTCTGCTCTATTTTGCGATTGCGCGGAAGCTACAATTCTTATGTTTGTTTCGAACGGCTGTTTCTGAATTTTATTCTGGATAGCGTCGTATCCTGTCTGGTCAATCCCCTGCTCTTTGTCCTTATTTAAGGAATCCATTTCTCTCATTTTTGAATCCTTTGGGCCTCTTACAAATAATTCATCAATCGTTTCCATTATAGACAATGCACCTCCAGAATAAGATTGCTCGGCTGCGGTTTTTGCGGACTTCCCTTCCCTTATTTTTTTTAGCGCTTTTTCACCAGCTTTTCGTAAGTTTAATTTTGATAATGGCCTTATTAAAACCTGGACAGCCGCTCCTTCGGTTGCAGAAATTTTACTTAAATTATTTGTAACCAACGACAAGGGATCTGTTTCTAATGTTTTATATGTACTTAATGGAAAAAGAGAATTTTCTGAAAGTTTTAAATACGCGCCGGCAGTTGCCCCTTGAGGCTCAAAGACAGTATAATCTTGTGGAACCTTATCAACAACAGCATTAGGGTAAACACCCTGCACATACTTTTCAAAAACTGATTCTAAATATTTTGGAACAGCAACGTAAAATGAAATATCAGATCCTCCAATTTGGGACGCAATTTCAAAAGCGCAACAAGGTGGGTCTTGAAACATTCCTACTTTTTTTAGATACAAAAAGTTAGAAAAAACCTGTTCCATCTGGGCTATCGTTATTTTCTCTTCTTTTTGTTCTTCTCCCTCCTTTTTTGAAGGATTTTTCGGCATCATAACTAAAAACAAAACCATTTCCAGACCTCCAAAAACGGACTTTTTTTCATTTGACTCAGAATTTAAAACTATAATAAAAGCCAGCACAATAAGCAAAAAAACTAAAATAAGTCCTGGAATTATTATAGACATTTATTTTTTATTATTATCGTCGTCGTCATTTCTACCAGCAGTTTTTTGAAAATCCTTATAGTAACCTTCTTGTGCTAAGGTATCGTGCAAAATATCTAAAAGATACGGTTCATTCATTCTTCTTGCAACTTGAATTGCAAAAACAACTCCTTTTTGCCGAGCTAAATCTAAGAGATGGTCTATTTTTTCTTTTTCCCCTAGGAAACTTATTTTCTCTCTAGCCTTCTCCGCTTCAACTTTTCCGTTATCATCTAATTCCATCTTTTCTATCTCTTGTCTCAATTCGCCAAGCACAATCCTATCCTCCTTTGTTTCGGCTCTTTTTTCTGGAGTTAGTTCTTGTTCGATTACTTGTTCTACGATGGGCTCTCTTTTTTCTGGGATATTAATCCCCTCGCCTTCTATATTATTTGGAATCGGGTTTTTATCTGTATCTGCCATATTATTAAATTTTTTTAATTTTACGCTTACTACTTAACAATTAAATTAATTAGCGCCGAATCAAATTTTCCTGAAGAAAAATTGTCGGGCGAATTATCTGTACCAGTCCTAACTTCTACCTTCAAATTTGTCGACTCTCCGGAAACTTCATATATTTTTGTGCACGGAGTTGGATTAAACGCGGGCTTTAACAGAGCC
>Ga0265595_1000575_pt1 | contig 32468 bp, 49 predicted proteins | sample saktaG_15_FD_190148 | JGI IMG/M metagenome (GOLD analysis project Ga0265595, IMG submission 190148) | Saline water microbial communities from Sakinaw Lake, British Columbia, Canada - sak_2013_06_06_50m | ecosystem: Environmental > Aquatic > Non-marine Saline and Alkaline > Saline ...
AAAAAGATTGTTTTTTGTTTAATGCTCTTCTTTGTAAACAAGATTGTGCAGATGATATGAGGATTTATTCTGGAGATGTGGAAGTTTTAGAGGTGGGGGATCAAGTTAAAGGTGGTACTGGAGGCTCTGCAACAGCTGTATCTGTTTCTGCACCTTTGAGAGTTAAAGTTCAATGTGTAGCACATACGAGGAATTATAGTTTAATTTATATTTTGATTGCAGTAGCTGCAGGAATATTCTTAATTATTAATATTGTTCAGAGAAGAAAGAAAAAGGATAAGAAATAATTTTGAGGTGGAATATGATTAAGAGATTTGGAATTTATAATTTAGTATTACTTTGCATAATTTTAATATGTTTGTTTTTAATTAGTTTTCAAAATACCCATATTTTATCTGGAAAAGCAACAGCAGTGTTTGCAACTTCAAATGTATCTGTTTCAAAATATCTTTCAATATCATTTAGTTCAAATTTATCTGAAGGTATTTTATTTGGAGATGTTGCGGTTTTACCTGCATCAAATGTAAATGCTTCTCATAATTATGATGGTACAAGTGATGGAAGTACATTATATATTGCTGTTTCAGAAGATGGAAATACACCTGTGGATTTTTGTATTAAGGCAGATGGAGATATGATGAGTTTAACTTCAGATGCTTTAGGTTTAACCAATGAAACATATTCAAATTCAACTTCTACAAATGTTTCTTTACCTGAATTAAGTTTAGAGACATCCTTAACAACTTCATATGTAAAGTCTGGAGATAATGTTGCATTGGGAGATATTAATTATTATAGATTTTGGTTAGATATTCCTGCTGCTCAACCAAGTGGAGATTATAATAATACTGTTTCATTTAAAGGTATTCAAACAGGGGTTAATTGTTGATTCTTAGAAAAATTTATAAACTATAACCGATTATAATTAGTTATAATGATGACCACAATTCAATTAAATTTAGCTCTTAAAAAGAAATTAGATTTGCTTAAAGTACATAAGAGAGAAACATACAATGAACTTTTAGAGAGAATTTTAGAAAATTGTTCTCCTCAAAAATTTGATAAAGAAAGTTTAATAGAAACTATAGAGGTTTTATCTGATCTTGAGACAATGAGAAATTTAACAGAAGCTTTATCTGATATTGGAAAGAAAGATAAATGGGTTTCTTTTGAACAAATAAAAAAAGAAAATGGTTTATGAAATATTTTTTCATAATAGGGCTCAAAAAACATTTAATAAATTAGATTTGTCTGTTAAAAAAAATATTAAAAAAGGACTTGAGAAATTAAAACAAAATCCTTTTATTGGTAAGCCTCTTGTGGGAAATTTATCTGGTTTGTGGAGATTAAGAGTAGAAAAATATAGAATAATCTATCAGATTAAGCAAAATGAGTTAATTGTATATCTTTTAGATATTGGTCATAGAAAGAATATATATTAGAATTCTATCTTTTGGATTTTGGTTGGTTCTCGAAACCATTAAAAATAAAGTTTAACTAATTATTTTATGGAGGTGAAGAATTTATTGCCAGCATTTTATTTTATTTTAGGTTTATCTTTAGTAATTGCAATTACAGGATATGCGATTGTTGGAGATACTACTTCTTCTGTAAGTATAGATGGGTTAAGGATTTTGGCAGATACATTTAATGGAACTACGACTGTTTTTGAAGGATTATCCACAATACAACTCAATAATATGACTAATCTTACATTAGAGAAGACTAGTTATGGTAAAGTAATCTTTAATGAATCAATTAATTTAACCCAGGTTGCTGGTGCAGATAGAATTGTTAATTTTGATAATGATTTAAATATTTCAAGTAATTTAATTGTTATTGGAGATGCTGATTTACCTTATATGAATAAGCTAGCAACTGTTTTTTTATATGGTTTAGGATTTACAGATCCTCAAATTATAAAAGGTGGGGGATTTTGTGCAGATTGTAGATTAATTAGTTATTCTGGAGGAACTTTAATTTTTAATACAACTTCTTTTTCAAGTGCATATTATATTCGTGAATCACCTGCAGCACCGGTTTGTGGAAATGGTGTATGTGAATCTGGAGAAAATAATGCTAATTGTCCTGCAGATTGCCCTTCTACTGATGGAGGTGGCGGAGGGGGAGGAGGAGGTGGAGGAACCACAACTCCTGAAATTGTAGTGGAAGAAGGTTATGATTTTTATGTTGAACCTGATTTTTTTAATATTAAAATGAATAGGGGAGAATATTTTCAAAAAAATATACTTGTTGTTAATAATGGAACAAAAGATCTTGAGATGTATATAGCTGTTTCAGGAGTAAGTGATTTTATTTTTCCACAAGTTCCATATATTCAATTAAAAGCAGGAGAAAATTATACTTTAAGATTAGATATTTATATATCTGAATCAAGACCTACAGATGTTTATGTCGGTAAAGTTTTGTTTTTAACAAGACAAATAGATAAAGAATCAAAAGCCATTTTAGATGTTAAAGAAAGAAGTGCTTTATTTGATATTCGAACAGAAGTTTTAAAAAAATATGTTAATCCTGGTGGAAGAACTAGAGCAAATATTAGTATAATTAATATGGGAGATTTAAGGAATTTTGATGTATCTTTAGAATATAAAATTGTAGACTTTGATAATAAAGAATATACTGTTAAAAAAGAAGATTTTGCAATGAATAAAACTTATTTTAATATTTTTTATTTAGATGTTCCAAAAGATATATCTATTGGGGATTTTGTATTTTATGCTAGAGTAAATTATCAAGATGTTGGAGCAAGTAGTTTTGATACTTTTACTGTTGAAAGATTATCTACTTTTGCTTGGATTATTGTTATAGTTGTTATTTTATTAATTATATTTTTAATTGTTAGAAGATTGAGAAGAGATAAAAGATTAAAGAAGAAAGCATTAAAGGAACAATTAAAGGAAAAACCAAAAGTAATAAAGCTTCCTTTAATAAGGAGAACCATACAGGTTCCAAAGTTGCCTGAGTTTTAAACCATAATTAATTTAAACTTGTTTTTGTCAGATTTAATATGTTAATTGGTCTTGTTGGAAAGCCCTCATCAGGAAAATCTACTTTTTTTAAAGCAGCTACTTTAGCAGAAGTTGAAATTGCAAGCTATCCTTTTACAACAATAAAAGCAAACCATGGAGTTGGGTATGTTAAAGTAAGATGTATTGAAGAAGAATTTAAAGTTAAATGTAATCCTAATCATGGATTTTGCATATCTGGAAATAGGTTTGTTCCAATTGATTTAATGGATGTTGCAGGTCTTGTTCCTGGAGCTTCTGAAGGAAAAGGATTAGGCAATAAATTTTTAGATGATCTTAGACAAGCAGATGTTTTTATTCATATTGTTGATGTTTCTGGAACAACAGATATTGAAGGAAAACCTACAAAAGGTCATGACCCTGCAAAAGATATTTTATTTTTAGAAGAAGAATTAGATAATTGGTATTATAATATATTTATGAAAGTTTGGAGGGCTTTTGCTCGTAAAGTAGATATGGAGAAATCTAAGTTTTCAGATGCAATTACAAAACAATTTTCAGGTTTAAAAGTTACAGAAGACCAAGTTAAACAAGTTTTAAGACAATTAAATCTTCCTGAAAAATCTTCTACTTGGGGAGATAATCAAGTTAAATTGTTTGTTAGAGAATTAAGAAAACTTTCAAAGCCAATGATTATTGCTGCAAATAAAATTGATTTAGAAAAAGGTAAGGAAAATTATGAAAGATTAATACGTGAATTTCCTGAATTAAATATCATTCCTTGTTCAGCTGATTCTGAATTAGCTTTAAAGCAAGCTGCTAAAGTAGATTTGATTGAATATATTCCTGGAGAAAGGGGTTTTAATATTAAAAAAAATCTAAATGAGAAACAAATTCAAGCATTAGAAAATATTAAGAAGAATGTTTTAAATTTATTTGAAGTTGGAACAGGTGTTCAGAGTATTTTGAATAAAGCAATATTTGATTTACTTGGATATTTGGCTATTTTTCCAGCTTCTGCAAATAGATTAGGGGATTCAAAAGGAAACATTTTACCTGATTGTTTTTTGCTTCCTCCAGGTTCAACTGCTTTAGATTTTGCATATTATTTACATACGGATTTTGGAAAGAATTTTATTAAAGCGATTAATGCTAAAACAAAAATGGCATTGGGTAAGGACTATAAATTGCAAAATAGAGATGCATTGGAGATAATTACTCGGTAGTAAATTCTTGTTTTTTAATGATATCTTAAATTAAATTTTAATTTGTTTTGAGCCTTCTGGGCATTCATAATATTCTGAGATTTGTTTTTTTAGTTTTTTTGGAAAATCCATATTTTTTATTGAGTTAAGATGAATTGATTCTAGGGAATTTAAATGTTTTAAATTTCTTAAATATTTTCTGAAATTTGGGCAGTCTTTCATTATTCTCCAGGTGAATTTGTGTGGAACTATAGGATAGGATTTGCACATTAAAGGTTTATTTTCCCCAAGACTGCATCCCTCTTTTTTCAAAAATTCACATTTGCCATCTATTCTTAATGTTTCTCTTTTGAGAATTATCTTTTCTTTATCTGTTAAAAAAACATTAAATCCATCTCCAGGTTTTGTTTGACAGCATTCTTTGCATTTTTTACAGAAATTAAAAGTTTTCACTTTGAGATTAGTTGGTTTTATTATATAAACTTTTATGATTTGGTTAGAGATTTTTTATAAGCACCTAGGCCTTTTGATTTAAATGGGTTTGTATTAATTTAGCTATATTTAAAAACTTTTTTTTAATTTGTTTCTTATGGATGAAGAAAATAAAGAAATTGGTGGTAAATCTTGTGAAGATTGTGATGCTATTAATTGTAAATATGTTGTCAGGGAGATTGGTTGCTATTGGGAATTAAAAGATTTTGAAACAATAGGGGATATTGAAAAATATATTGAAAAAGTTTTTAAAAAACGATATCATGTTATTGTTGAAGATGAAAATGAGAACATGGAAGATGAAATTTTAGAAAATGAAAATTAAGATAAAATTACATCCAAATTCCAAACAAGAGAAACTTGTTAAATTGTCAGAAGAGCAATATGAGGTTTGGATTAAACAAAAACCTATTGATAATAAAGCAAATTTATATCTTGAGAAGATGTTAAAAACTTATTTTACAAAATCTGTTAAGATTATTAGTGGATTTAAAAGCAAGATTAAGATTGTTGAGGTGCTTTAATGTCCAGGGCAAAGAATTTTAAATTTTACTTTTTTTAATTTTTCTAAAGAATTAATCATATCTTGATGATTACTTTTTGGAAAATCTGTTCTTCCAATATAACCATTATGAAATATTGTATCTCCTGAAAATAAGATGTTTTGATAAAGAATACAAAAACTTCCTTTTGTGTGTCCTGGTGTTTTTATTATTTTAAGATTATTTATGTTTAATTTATTTATATCTAAAATGTTTTTATTAAGAAAATCAATTTTACTTCCATAAACTTTAGCATTTGTAAATATTTCAAGATTTTCAATATGGTCGTAGTGGTTGTGCGTTAATATGATGAGGTTTATATTTTCAGGAGTTAGTTTTAATTGTTTTAAGGAATTTATTAATTCTTGTCGGTTATTAACAGCTCCGGTATCTATAAGGATGTTTTTATTATTTAATTACACAAGATATACAATTGAGCCAAATTCTGTGAATTCTATGGAATAAATATTCGTTTTTATCTTGGTGATCATACTTTTGAGTAGATATAAACTAATTTAAATGTATGTTGTTTATATTGATTAAAGGGTAATTAAGATGAAAATAATAATTGTGAATGATAAGGATGAGATAATTGATTATAAAGAAAGAAATATCTTAAATGACGAGAAAGATATTTACAGAGTTTCAGCTCTATGGATAACAAATAAGCAAGGAGAAATACTTTTGGCTAAAAGGTCTTTTAAGAAATTAAATAATCCTGGTAAATGGGGACCTGCTGTAGCAGGCACAAATGATATTGGAGAAAGCTATAGGTCAAATATAATTAAAGAAGCAGATGAAGAATTGGGGTTGAAAAATATTAAACCAAAGAAACTAATAAAGGATTTTAAAAATGGTGAACATAAACATTTTACCCAATGGTTTTGCATAAAACTTGATAAGAATATTTCTGATTTTAAATATGATAATGTTGAAGTAGAAGAAATTAGGTGGTTTACAAAAGAAGAAATTCTGCTTTTAGATGATAACGAATTAATAAAAGGTATGAAAGAATTTACTATGAGGCCAATATGAAATATGATTTTGCAATGGATTTACAAGAAAGAGCAGTTGAAATAAGCAAGATATTGTTTCCACATGTTGATGTTGAAAGAATAAGATGTTTAAGGAGTTTTGGAACAGGTTCTAGAAGAGTAATAGCTCGTTGTCATACTATTGGAAAGATAACTCAAAAAGCATTAGGAATTCCTGCACATTATATTTTAGAATTTATATCTGAAAGATTTGATAAAATGAATTTTGATGATCAAACAAAAGTAATAATTCATGAATTAATGCATATCCCAAAAACATTTGGGGGTGGATTTAAGCATCATGATTTTGTTACAGAGAAGAATGTAAATGCCCATTATGTTCTGTTTAAAGAAGTGAAGAAAAGGAATAGTTCTTTTTAATAAGTAATATGAAATCTTAAGTTTCTTTCTAATTCAGATATTTCTTCTTCTTTTAAGTGTATTAATTCAATTTTTGCTTTTTGTAAGGTTTCTTTTTCTTTGGGAGAAAGAAATATTTCTAAATGATTAAATCTATTCCACCCTTCAAATCCACATAATTCAAATTCAAATTCATTATTTATTTCATAGGGATGACAACAAATAATTTGGCTATCTGGATGATATGTAAATAGCTTTGCTATTTTATTATATTCTAAACAGGTAACCATTCCTTCAAAGGTAAATAATTCTTTCCACCCTTGTTCAAATTTTTTTAATGCTGGCCGAAGAAGATTATTTCTTTTTGTATATAACATAAATCCTTCAATTGCCTTAGAATCATTATCGAAAATTTCAAATCCATATACTTTTTTGTTTTCTTCTTTAGACATTTTCTCTAGAATAGATATTCATTTAAATTGTTTACTGTTGTTAGTTATATGTATAAAAAGATAATTTTAAATTATAAAGGTAAGAAAATCCAGCTTGAATTAAAGGAGATGGTTGGACCATTTAATGAAGCACGGGGTCTAATGTTTTCTTGTAAGAAAAATGCAAAAGCATTACTCTTTTCTTTTAAAAAACCAACAGGGTTGAGTATGCATTCTTTTTTCGTTTTTTTTAAATTTATTTCTATTTGGTTGGATGAGAACAATAAAATTATTGAAATAAGAAAAATTTCTCCATGGGGGATTGGAATTAAACCAAAAACCAAATTTACAAAACTTATTGAGATCCCTATCAACGGTAAATATAAAGAGATAATTAAACTTCTCGACGAGGATTAGAAAGATTTAAATACACTTTTAATCTTTACTTATTATAATCTTTTGAAAAAGGAGGTGCAAAAATGGGAAAAGTAATCGCTAAAAATATCGTTAAAAGACAACCAGGGTATCTTTACTACGTTGACGGAAAAGGAAATGTTTGTGAAGCTAAGATGGCTAGAGGCGGAAAAAAGAAAAAGAAAAAGGTAGTTAAGAAAAAAGCTGTTAAGAAGAAGGTTGTTAAAAAAAAGAAGAGATAAATCTTCTAACCTCTATTTTTATTTTTTTATTTAATGTTCTTTTTATTTAATTTTTATAGTAATTTTATTTGTTTTTTGAAATTAATTTTTAGTTGTGATTTCTTTCACATATAAATCCTTGTCCTTGGAAACAAAGCCCACAGTACGCTTTTTCGTCGTTGTGATGGCACATTCTTATATTTCCGTTATTTTGTTGTATTAAATTTTCCCAAAATGGATGAATTTTTCTTGCGAGCAATCTATTTCCTTCTTGGATGTGTGTAGAACTTTGATCTGAGTCTACAAAACTCATTTTTGGTTGGTTTTTATCCCCTTTTAAGTGTTTGAATGTTTCTCCTGTTAAGAGATGTACTAAATTGGGTTTCATTCTTAAAGGTAATAATTGTATTCTTAATTTTCTTCCATAATCTGCTATATTTAAAATTTCTATATCTCCTCTTGTGGGAGGAAGATGGGCTATTATTGATAAATAAATTGCATTATTTAATCCCCTTTCTTGATATTTTAAAGCTTGTTCTAATCTCCAGTTTACTGTGGATCCTAACCTTCTTGCCCCACTTTCTAAAGCTGCTATTTTTATATTTCCATTCACACTATGTAAAGGGATTGACCTTGTTCTTTTACAAAGTTGATAGATTTCTTCGTTAAAAGGTAAGAATTTTGTTGGAATAACACCTCTTGTACCTGTTTGTGCACAAGTTTCCAATGACATCATAAAGTCATCACGAGTATATTGGGTGTAGCTTTCTGAATTTTTTCCAAACCTTAAAATTTTGATAGGTCTTCCTAATCTAATTGGTTTGTCCCCTCTTAATAATATTTTTCCTTCTAAAAGTTCTTCTTTTAATCTTTGTTGATTAATTTCTTTATTTGTTTTTGCAGGAGCACCATGAAAACCTTCCATATAGCAATAATTACATTCTCCATGAAGCATATGGAAAAAGTTAAAAAAGTTTTTCCCATCAAAGTAAGCTCCAGATTCTGGAATAAATTGAGTAGGACACCATTCAAGAAAATCTAAATTTGCTTCTAATCCACATTCTGGGGTTTTTTGTTTTTTACCTCCCCTAAGAATACCTTTTTTATTGCTGGTCTTTTCCATTCTTGTTAAAGGTTCTATCTTTTTAACGATTCTTAATTTATTTTCTCTATATGTTTCAGCAACATTATTTCCACAATGATCTTTTATGTCTGCTCTTGAGAAAACATATAAGTCTTCAATTGTTCTTGGATCTAATTCCTCTATTCTTTCTTCTACTATGTCGTATAGGTGATCACAAGTTTCAAGATTGTTAACAATCCGCATTGGTCTTTGCTGAATGTCAATAGTTGTATTTGCTTCTCCATCATCAAAGAGGCCAATTGATTTTTCTTTTATTGTTTTTAATTTTTTAAGGTGGTTGGTTGTTATTAATGCCCTATTATCATCAAGAATTCTTATTGTTTTGATTACGTTAATTAGGTCTCTTGGATTTACTCTAGGAGGAAGAGGAAAATAATCAACTGCACCTTCTTTTCTTTCTTTCTTAGTGTATGAAATGTGGGCAATTGGATCTATTGGATTTTCTAGAGGACCCACCTTAGTATATAAATCATGATGATATGTATAAGATGCAATATATTGTCTACCATCTTTTCCAATACATAATGCCCCTATAAAATTTGCCATTTCATTTCTTACTGAAAACTTTATATAAACTTTATTGCAATCTATTATATGGCAATTATACTGGGAATCGAGTCAACAGCACATACTTTCGGGATTGGAATTGTTAAAGATGGAAAAGTATTATCTAATATTAGAGAAATGTATACTACTGGGTTAGGAGGCATAATTCCAATGGATTCTGCAAAGCACCATAAAAAAATATCTTTTGAAGTCTATGAAAGGGCTTTAAAAGAATCTAAAATAAAAGAAAAACAAATAGATGCAATTGCTTTTTCACAAGGTCCTGGTTTACCTCCTTGTTTAATTGAAGGAATGAAATTTGCAAAGAATGTTTGTAAAAATTTGAATAAGCCATTGATTCCAGTTAATCATTGTGTGGCTCATTTGGAAATAGGAAAACTAACTGGTGCAAAAGATCCTGTTTTACTTTATGTTTCTGGAGCAAATACACAAGTTATTGCATATGCTTCAGGTAAATATCGTGTATTTGGAGAAACTTTAGATATTGGTGTTGGAAATTTTATTGATAATTTTGCTCGTTATTCTGATATTGGTTTTCCAGGAGGGCCAAAAATAGAAAAACTTGCTGAACAAGGGGAGGTTATTTTATTACATGGTCATGGAAGTAATTGTGGTTTTGATAAAATGTCTTTACCTTGGTTGAAAAAGAAATTAGAAGAAAAAGGATATTTTGTTGTTGCCCCAAATTTGCCCAATAGAAACGCTCCAAAGTTTGGAGAATGGTTAACTTTTTTAGAAAATAATATAGATTTTAATGAGAAAACAATTTTATCTGCAGAAAGCTTTTCTGGTTTGGTCGCTTTGAGAATTTTAGAGAACCTTAAAAAACCCATTAAAAAAATAGTTATGACTGGTTGTTTTTGTGAACCCTTGAATAATGATAGACCCTATAATAAAGATTTAGATTGGAATTTTGATTTTGAGAAAATAAAAAAGAATGTCAAAGAAATTGTTGTTTTAGCTGATGAAAATGATGATGCAGTTCCTTTTGAGAAGACAAAAAATTTAGCAGATAATTTGGGTGTGGTGGTTAAGAAGGTTATTGCAAATAAACCTCATTTTAGGGGAGATGAAGAACCAGAAAAATTAAATGCTATTTTGAAAGATGAAGAAAGGCATTTAATTGATATTCCATATAGGATTAAGGGAATGGATATTGCTTTATCTGGAATATTAACAAATTTAAAACAAAAATTAGAATCTAAAACTTATAAAATTGAAGATTTATCTTTTTCATTACAAGAAACTGTTTTTGCTATGTTGGTTGAAACAGCTGAACGTGCACTTGCTCATGTTGGTAAAAAAGAATTATTATTAGGCGGGGGTGTTGCTTGTAATAAAAGATTAGTTGAAATGTGTGAAATTATGTGTAAGGAGCGAGGTGCAAAATTATTTGTTCCTTCTCGAGATCTTTTAGTTGACAATGGCGCAATGATTGCATATCTTGGGGAAATTATGTTTAAATCTAGAATAAAGTATTTTTCATTTGAATTAGATAAAGTAGATATTAAACCTCGTCAAAGAACAGATGATGTTTTGATTAGCTGGAGATAGTGGGATAGAAATATTTAAATAGTAAGATAATCTTACTTCGTTATGGAAATAACAAAGTTAAGTACAAAAGGGCAAATTGTGATTCCTGAATCTTTGAGAAAAGATTTGGAAGTTGGAACATCTTTTACAGTTATGAAAAAAAATGATTTAATTGTTTTAAAAATTGTTTCTGGATTAAGTTCTGCTGAAGAAAGAGAATTAATTGAATTAAAAAATATTTGGAAAGAAATTGATTCTGGAAAAGGAGTTACTCAAAATAAATCTGATTTTTTAAAAGAGTTAGAGGGATGGTAAATGATTAATAAGATTACTCGTTCACTCAATTTCATAAAACAAACAAAACGTCTTGATAACTTTCTTTTGGAAAAAATAAAAAAACAAATAAAAAAAATAATAGAAAATCCGGAAGTTGGTAAACCTTTAAAATATTATAGGGGAGAAAGAACATTATATGTTAAGCCATTTAGGTTAGTTTATGCGATAAGACAAGACGAAATAATTTTATTAAAATTTGAACACAGAAAAAATGTTTATGATTAGCTGGAAATGATTGTTGGAGTATAATTATATTTTTAAATAATCTTTAATAACATAAGTTAATGGTAGATGAAATTTATAGCGGGGTTTATGCAATAAAGATAATGCTTACAGATACTGCTTGGTCAAATCCAGATTATAAAAAAAGAATAGAAGAAGGGGAATTAGAGAAGATTTTTATAAAATCTCCGGGAATGCATTGTTTTTGGAAAGGGGCTGCAGGGTGCCAAAATACTCCTGTGATGTTGGATGTTGAAAATGCTTTTACTTTAATGGAAAAATTAAATGCATTACCTTATGTTAGAGAATTAACTTTATTAAAAGATGGTTTAAGATCTAAAGAGGGATATATTCCTGTTAAGGAAAAATAATTTTTCTCTAGAAAAGTTTATAAACCAATTTTAACCTTTATCTTTATCCGATGAACGTTGAGTGAGGGTCTTATGATTCTTTACTTTTAATGTTCATTAATTAAACAACTTACAACAAAAAAATGGACGCATATCAAATCATTGAAAAAGCAAAACGAACAGGAAAAATAGAAAAAGGAACTAATGAAGTTACTAAAGCTATTGAAAGAGGAACAGCTAAATTTGTGGCATATGCTACAGATGTAGAACCTAAAGAAATTGTGGCACATATACCTTTTTTATGCAAAGAAAAAGGAATACCTTTTTTAGAAGCAGATAGTAAAGAAAAACTTGGTGTTGCTATTGGACTACCTGTTGCAGCATCTTCTGTTGCAGTAATTGACGCTGGTGAATCTGCAAAAGATATTGCTAATTTAAAAAAATAATTTTCTAAAAAATGGCTAAAACTCAACCTAAAAAAGATGTAAAAGGACAAGGACAGAGTGTTAAAAATAGTGATAAACTTTTAGGAAATGTTGTTCCTGCAGTTGTCCAAGAATTAATTGGAAGAACTGGTTTTAGAGGAGAAGTTACTCAAGTTAAAGTTTTAGTTCAAGAAGGGAGAGATCAAGGACGAGCAATGAGAAGAAATGTTAGAGGAGCTGTAAAGATTGGAGATACTTTAATGTTAAGAGAAACAGAAATTGAAGCTAGAAGAATTAAATCAAATATTACAAAGGGGTCATATAGTTAAGATGCCTAAATGTGTTTATTGTCAAAGTCAATATGAATTTCCAAGAGGATTAACTTTAATTATGAAAGATGGAACAATCAATCATTTATGTTCTTCAAAATGTAGAAAAAATATGTTAATGGGTAGAAGAAAAGTTAGATGGTTACCTAAAGCTATTCAACTTAATCCTAAAAATAAGATTAAGAAGAAAAAGGTTAAGAAGAAAAAGATTGTTAAGAAAAATAAAAAGAAGTAATTAAATCATAGTTATTCTTTTAAACTGTAATTCTTTTAAAAATATCATGAGTATATGTGGATTTTGTAAATGTTCTTCAAATTATCATGAAGGATTAAAAGGGAAAACTTATGGGCAAACAAAATTAATGTTTATTGCTCATAGGCCAGATCAAAGAGTTAATATTGAGGTTCTTCCAAGTTTTGATTCTTATGAGATTGCTCTTTCAGAAACAAAAACTGGAAAAAATATAGGTACTTTGCTTAAACATTGTAATTTAAGTTTGGATAATATTTTTTGGACAAATTTATTTAAATGCGTTCTTCTTGAAAATAGACCTCCAAATAAAGAAGAATATTTGTTTTGTGTGAACAATCATTTGAATTTACAAATTGAAGAAGCAAATCCTAATTTAATTGTTGGTTTAGGAAGTCAAGTTTATAAAATTCTTTTTCCAGATTTGGTAAAGGAAAAGAAATTTGAACAAAGAATTGGAGATATTGTAAAATATAATCAAAGAAATGTTTTAATTTTTCCACATCCACAAAAGATAAGTCCTCCATATTGTAATCTTGAAAAGAAAAAAGAATTATTTGATCTTATGAAAACTACTCTTGAAAAATTTCTTTAAATTTGTTTTTCAATCTACAATTTAAATAATTTTTTATACCAAGGCATTTTCTTGTATGCTGTAGCAAAATAATGTGGTACCCTATGCATCTTTGTATCTTTAAATTCAAGAATACCTCCTTTTTTGAATCTATAGTCAAAAAGATAATTTGCACCTAATTTTTCTTTAGCTTTTTGTGCTAAGGTTGTTGCGATAGCAATCTCTAAATCATCACCAAATTCTTCTGGGGTTAAAGAGATGTTTCCTAGCATTTCTAGTTTTCCAAAATTAGCTACTCCTCCTGCTTGTTCAAATGTTTGATTTGTTACTGGAATATTTTTTTCTTTCTTTTTCATTTTTCTTTATGGTTGTTTTCATTTAAAAATATAATTATACTTAACCACACATTTCCTCTATTTGTTCAGGAGTTCTTGAATCATTCCAATTATCTGAATTTTGTGCCACCATTCCTGTTGGTGTAAAACTTTTTACTTGCTTTTGATTGCAGATAACTTCATAATCTTCACAATAATTATTATTATCACATATTGCTTTTGTGAACATTTGTTGGTTAATAGAATTTCCAGTTATTCTTGGCTTTAGAATAAGAAATGCCACTAAAATTAAAGCCAGGATTAAGAGAAGGAGAGCTAACTTTAGGGATGTTTTTTTCATATTTTTGTGTGATTTTTTTATTATTTAAATATATGTGCTTTTGAATATATTTTTTAGTTTATCGACGATAAATGGCTCGAAACCTTTATAAACCAAGTTGATTTCTTTCTATTGTAATTAGGCAGATTCTGTCCTAAAAATTTATAAAAAAAACTTAAAAAATATAATAAAATGACAGATTATAAAGCAGATTCAATTAAGGTTTTAGAAGGTTTAGAGGGTGTTAGAAAAAGGTTTGATATAGTTGAACTTTCTAGAAAAGTTAAGAGAAAAGGAGATCTTTTGGTGCTTTCTAGTGAATTAAAATTGAAACCTAGAATTTTGAAATCTGTTATAGATGAAGGTAGAATTTTAGAGATCGCTCCAGGCACCCAAAAGAGTAAAGCAAGCATTTTAGCAAGTCTTAAAACAAACAGAGAAGTTTTAATTTTTTCTAAAAAACACAATTTTAAAAAGATTTCTCCAAAAAAATTACTTGATTTAGTTAAACAATGGAAACAAGATATTCAAAAAAATCCATTATTGTTATTGTCTCAAGAAGAACATGATCTAATATTAGGAAGTTTATTTGGAGATGCTAGCATAAGACAAAGAAATAAAAATTGTTGTTTTAGAGTTTCTCATTCATTTAAACAGAGAGAGTATATTGGGCATAAATTGAAAATTTTAGAGAATTTTAATATATCGGAATTTAGAGAAACAAAAAGAATATTAAATAATAGGAATCTTTTTATGATTAATCTTTCTACTAAAACTCATCAAGTTTTTAATTATTATAGAAATTTATTTTATAATAAACAGGGGATTAAAGAAATAACTATGAAATTATTAAATAAGTTAAATACAAGATCTTTAGCTTATTGGATTTGTGATGGTGGAAGTTATGATAATAAACAAGGATATGTTGTATTGTGCACGAATTCTTTTACTTTGAGAGAACACAAATTAATTAAAGAATTCTTTAATAAAAAATTTAATCTTGATCCCACAATTGGATTTAGAGATAAAAAATATTATTATTTGAGATTTAAACAAGAAGATTCTAAGAGATTGATAGAAATTATTAAACCTTTTATACTCCAAAGTATGCTCTATAAAATTGGAGGAAGTAAATAATGTCTGCCGGATACAAAGCTGATAGCATAAAAGTGCTTGAAGGATTAGAGGGCGTCAGGAGGCGTCCCCGCAATGTATATTGGTTCTACTGGAAAAGATGGTTTGCATCATTTAGTTTATGAGGTTTTAGATAATTCTGTGGATGAAGCTTTAGCAGGTCATTGTGATAAAATTAATGTTAGGATAAATAAAGATGGTTCTTGCACAGTTGAAGATAATGGGAGAGGTATACCTGTTGATAATCATCTTAAATTTAATATGCCTGCAGCTCAAGTAGCTTTAACTAAATTACATGCTGGAGGAAAATTCGATAAATCAAGCTATGCTATTTCAGGAGGTTTGCATGGGGTTGGTGTTTCGTGTGTTAATGCTTTATCTAAAAAATTAATTTTAATAGTTAAAAGAGATGGTAAAATATATGAACAAGAATATTCAAGAGGAGATGCAAAAACAAAATTAAGAGTAACTGGAAAATGCGGAGCTAATGAAACAGGAACTATTATTACCTTTTGGCCAGATGAGGAAATTTTTTCTGTCTTAGATTTTGATTATAAAGTTTTGGAAAATAGGTTTCGAGAAGTTGCTTTTTTAAATGCAGGTTTAAAAATAATTTTAGAAGATGAAATTAAATTAAAAAAAGAAGAATTTTTTGCTTCTGGAGGTTTAATTGAATTTGTTAAATGGGTGAATAAATCTAAAGAAGTATTGCATAAACCAATATATTTTCAAAAAGAAGATAAAGGTGTTATTATGGAGGTAGCAATACAATATAACTCAACATATCAAGAGAATATTTTTGGATTTGTAAATACAATTAATACTGTTGAAGGGGGAACGCATGTTTCAGGTTTAAAAACAGCTTTAACAAGGGCCATTAATGATTATGGTAAAAAGACAAATATGTTGAAGAATGGAGATGCTTTAACTGGGGATGATACTAGAGAAGGTTTAACTGTTATATTGAGTTTAAAAATTCCTAATCCGCAATTTGAAGGTCAGACAAAGACTAAATTAGGTAATTCTGAAATTAAAGGATATGTTGATTCTTTGGTTTCATCTTCATTATCAGAGTATTTTGAAGAAAATCCAACTATTGCTAAAAAAATTGTTTCAAAAGGTTTAGATTCTGCAAAAGCTCGTTTAGCTGCTAAAAAAGCAAAAGATTTAGTTAGAAGAAAAAATGCTTTTTCTATTGGAGGTTTACCTGGAAAACTATCTGATTGTTCAAGTAAGAAATCAGATGACTCTGAATTATATATTGTTGAGGGGCAATCAGCTGCAGGAACATGTAAAGAAGGTAGAAATAAAGAAATTCAAGCTATTTTACCTTTAAGAGGTAAAATTTTAAATGTTGAAAAAGCAAATCCTTCAAAAGCTTTTTCAAGTGAAGAAATTGCAAATATAATTACTGCTATTGGAACAGGTGTTGGTGATCAGTTTGATATTTCTAAATTAAGGTATGGGAAAGTTATAATTATGGCTGATGCAGATGTAGATGGAGAACATATTAAAACATTACTTTTAACTTTCTTTTTTAGATTTATGCCTAAATTAATTGAAAACGGAAATATATATGCTGCCATGCCCCCATTATATAGAATTAGAAAAAAAGAAGATCATTATGTTTATTCAGATGAAGAATTAAAAAAACTTTCAGTGGGTTCAGCTAATTTAAATGTTACACGGTTTAAAGGTTTGGGTGAGATGAATGCAGAACAATTATGGGAAACAACAATGAATCCAAAAACTAGAAAAATAAAAAAGATTTATATTGAAGATGCTGTTGAAGCAGACCATACATTCTCAATGTTGATGGGTGATGATGTTCAGGCAAGAAAAGAGTTTATACAAGAAAATGCTAAGGAGGCGCAGTTGGATATTTAAAATTAAATAAAATGGTTAAGAAAGCAAAAGTACAAACACCAGCATGGATATTAGAAGGTTATGATAGTCCTGCAGAATATAATAAAGCAAAAGGAATTAAAGAAGAAAAGAAAAAAGAAGGAAAGACTTTTAAAATTAGAGAATGCCCAAAATGTAAATCTGATCAAGTTGGAGTTGTAATAAGTGGAAGTGATTCTGAGGAGGAAAGTAATACTGGAAGAGAATGGGAATGTAGAAAATGTAAATGGAAAGGTAAAGACGTTGTTAAAAAAGAATTAACAGAAGATGAACTTATGAAATATTTAGATGAAAAGGGGGAAGAGATAGCATAATGGAAACAAAACTAGAAGAAAAAGTTCCTGAACAAGATTCAAAAATTAAAGAAATAAAAAAAGAATCTCAAGAAGAACAATCTAAAGAAGATTCAAATATGAAAGATGTTGAAATTTTAGAATTTGGTTTATCTGAAGAAGAAATAAATGAATTAATTGAAAAATTAAATCAACTTAAGAAAACTAAAACAGAAGTTTCATTTGAAATTGATGATGAAAATGAATTTTTAATTAAATATATTGGTACAGAATCTGTTGATGTTAAAACAGATTTAAGTGATACAAGCATGAGGGGATAAATAAAAATGGAAAATAAAAAAGTAAAAATGAAGATAATAAAATTAGATGGAGCAAATATGGATGTTGATTTAACATCAGAAGATAAAACTAGTTGGAAACAAATGAAGTGCCCTTGGAATGAAAAAGATAAGGTTCATACACATAAATGTGCTGTGAAACATATTTCAATATGCCCTTATTTTTGTGGAATTGAATATCTTGATAATGTTTTATGCTGTTATCCTAATAAAAATAAATTGAAAGATAATAAATTGAAGGTTAAAAAATGACATCAGAAAAAGAAGAAGCAAAGGTTAATGTGAAAGGTGTAGTGAATACTGAAATAAGTGTGGAGATGAAAAAAGCATATTTAGATTATGCTATGAGTGTAATTGTTAGTCGTGCAATTCCGTCTATTGAAGATGGATTAAAACCTGTTCAAAGAAGAATTCTTTATGCCATGCAACAGCTTGGATTAAAATATAATACTCAAACAAAAAAATCAGCAAGAATTGTAGGGGATGTAATTGGAAAATATCATCCTCATGGAGATTCTGCTGTTTATGAAGCAATGGTTAGAATGGCTCAAGATTTTTCATTAAGATATCCTTTAGTTTATGGTCAAGGAAATTTTGGTTGTTTTACAGCAGATACTGAAGTTAAACTTACAGATGGAAGAAATTTATCTTTTATGGAATTGACAAAAGAACATAAACAAGGAAAAAGAAATTTTACATTTACAGTAGATGCTTTTGGAACAATTAAAATAGCAGAAATAAAAAATCCTAGAAAAACTAAAGAAAATGCAGAGATTATGAAGGTTGTTTTAGATAATGGAGAAGAAATTAAATGTACCTTGAATCATAAATTTATGTTAAAGGATAATTCCTATAAAGAAGCTAAAGATTTGGAATCTGGAGATTCTTTAATGCCTTTGTATCTTAAACTATCTACAGATAAAGATAAATCTAATCCTAGTTTATTGGGTTATAGAATGGTTTATCAACCTAAAACAGATACTTGGACATTTTGTCATAATTTAGCAGATAATTGGAATTTAGAACATGGAATTTATTTTAATTCTTCTGGTAGAATAAGACATCATATTAATTTTAATAAATTAGATAATAATCCAAATAATATTCGAAGAATGCATTGGAAAGAGCATTGGAGGGTCCATCACAATTATACTTCTCAAAAACATAAAAATGATGGGGAATATAGGGAAAAATTAAAGAAGGGAAGGGAGAAATTTTGGTCTAATAATGAAAATAGACAAGCATATTCTGAAAGAATGAGTGAAATGAACAAAAAGAATTGGAAAAAGAAAGATTATAGAGATAAGATGAAGATAACTTTGAGTGAAGTAAATAAAAGATACTTGAAGGAACATCCAGAAGTTGTTGAGGAAATTAGTAGAAGAGCCACAATAACTATGACTAGATTATGGAAAATTCCAGAATATAAAGAGTTATTTAATAAAAAAATAATAGAGAGCAATAAGAGAAGAAAAACAAATTTAACAGGAAAAAAGAAATTTTTAACAATTTGTAATTATTTAAAAGAAAAGAATTTAATTTTAAATAAAGAAAACTATGAAAACATAAGAAGAGATATTTTTGGAATTAAAAGTTTTACAGGTTGGGATTTGGGAATTGGGAAGTATTATAACAATGATAAAAATTTGTTACTATGTGATATGAATGGAAATCATAAAGTTGCTAAAATAGAACTCTTAAATAAATTTGTTGATGTATATGATTTAACTATAGATGAAACTCACAACTTTGCTTTGGGTGCAGGAATTTTTGTCCATAACTCAGTTGACGGGGATCCTCCAGCAGCTATGAGGTACAGTGAAGCAAAGTTAATGCAAATTTCAGAAGAGCTATTACAAGATTTAGATAAAGAAACAGTTGAATTTATTCCTAATTATGATGGTTCTATGAAAGAACCTTTTTTGTTTCCAGGGAAATTACCTGCTTTAATGTTAAATGGTGCAACTGGTATTGCAGTTGGCATGTCTACAAACATACCTCCACATAATTTATCTGAAGTTTGTGATGCTATTACTAAATATATTGATAAACCAAATGTAACAGTTGATGAATTACTCGAAGTAATCTCAGGACCAGATTTTCCCACAGGCGGTGTTGTTCAAGGGGATATGAAAGAATTATATGAAACAGGTAAATCAAGATTAATAATGCGAGGGAAGGCAACTTTAGAAGAAACTAAGAAGAGAGATTTAATTATAATTACTGAAATTCCTTATATGGTAAATAAAGCAACTTTAATTGAACAAATTGCTAATTTAATTAGAGACAAAAAGATTAAAGATGTTTCTGATTTAAGAGATGAATCTAGTAAAGGTAAAATAAGAATTGTTTTAGAATTAAGAAAGGGTGTTAATTCTAAATTTGTTTTAAATGCCTTGTATAAATATACTAGGCTTCAAGATTCCTTTAGTGTTAATTTTTTAGCTTTAGTTGAAGGACATCCTCGTGTCTTGGGATTAAGAGATGTTTTAGAACAATATCTTAAATATAGAAAATTAGTGATTACTAATAGAACAAAATATGATTTAAAGAAAGCTCAAGAAAGGCAAGAAATTGTTGAAGGTCTTTTAATTGCTTTGAAAAATATTGATGATATTATTAAATTAATTAAAAAATCAAAATCTACAAGAGAAGCTTTAGAAGGTTTAATTAAAGAATATAAATTAAGTGAAAGACAAGCAAAAGCAATTTTAGAAACAAAATTACAACAATTAACTTCTATGGAAGTAGATAAACTTAAGAAAGAAGCAGAAGAATTAAAAAAGAAAATAGAAGAATATCAGAAAATATTGGGTGACATTAAAGAGGTTTTAAAAATAATTAAAAAAGAAGTTAAAGAATTAAAAGATAATTATGGTGATTCAAGAAGAACACAAATTCTAAAGAGATCTTTATCAACAATATCTGAAAAAGATTTAGTTCAAGAAAAAGAAGTTGTTGTTTCTATAACTGATAAGGGATATGTGAAAAGAATGGATATTAAAACATATAAAGAGCAAAAAAGAGGAGGTAAAGGTGTTATTGGGAGTAATTTGGCAACAGGAGATTTTGCAAAACAAATGTTGACTTGTTCTACACATGATTATCTAATGTTTTTTACTTCAAGAGGAAGGGTTTTGTGGTTAAAAGCATATGATGTTCCTGAAGCAGAAAGATATAGTAAAGGTAAAGCAATAATTAATTTGTTAGGATTAAAAGATGAAACTGTAACAAATGTTATGTCTGTTAAAAATTTTGAAGATTTTTTAATAATGGCAACTAAAGCAGGGCAAGTTAAAAAAATAGCATTAAGTCATTTTTCTAAACCTCGTGCTTCAGGAGTTAGGGCTATTACATTACCTTCTAATGATAATTTAATTGGTGTAGAAATTGTTAAAGATAAACAAGAGATTTTATTGGCAACTAAAAAAGGTAAAGCAATTAGATTTAATTCAAATGATGTTCGTTCAATGGGTAGATCAAGTTATGGTGTTACAGGAATTAAAATAGATAAAACAGACGAAGTTGTTTCATTAGAAATTTTAGATACAGTAGCAATATTTACAATTACTAAAAAAGGATATGGTAAAAGAACAGCTGTGGAGGATTATCGAAAAACAGCAAGAGCAGGAAAAGGTGTGATTAATGTTAAGGTTTCTGAAAAAACAGGTGAAGTTGTGAATACTGTATCTGTAAATGATAGTGATTCACTTATAATTACAACTTCTAAAGGAATTGTTATTAGAATGTCTTTGAAAAATATTAGAGTTATGGGTAGAGCTGCACAAGGTGTTAGAGTTGTTAAACTTCAACAAGGAGATTATGTTACAGATGTTGTGGGTATAGATGATGTTGAAGATGTAAATGCTAATGATTCTGCTAATGTTTCTTCTGAAGTTGAAGAAAAGAAAGGGTGATTAATTATAATAATTTTTAAAGATTTTTAAAACTAAATTATATGATAAATTTATGTATGAGGATATTTGTTCTTATAAAAACATTATACTTGCTTTTAAAAAAGCAAGAAAAGGAAAAACAAAAAGAAGGTATGTGAAAAGATTTCAAAGAAATCTTAGGAAAAATTTACTAAAATTACAACAAGAATTAAGAGATAGAACCTACAAGCCTTTTTTATTAAAGACATTTATTCTTAGAGATCCTAAAACAAGAAAGATTTCTAAATCTGCTTTTAGAGATAGAGTAATTCATCACGCTTTATGTAATATTATAGTTCCAATCTTTGAAAGAGGATTTATTTATGATTCCCATGCAAATCAAATTGGAAAAGGTACTTTAAAAGCAATTGAGAGATTTGATAAATTCAAAAGAAAAGTTTCTAAAAATAACACAAAAAAATGTTATGTTTTAAAAGCAGATATAAAACATTATTTTGAAGAAATAAATCATGATATTTTAATAAATATAATAAAAAGAAAAATTAAAGATGAAAGAATTATAAATTTGATTAAATTGATTATCTATAATAAATCTCTTAATGGGAAAAAAATAAAAGGAATGCCTTTAGGAAATTTAACAAGTCAATTCTTTGCAAATCTTTACCTCAATGAATTAGACCAATTTGTGAAACATAAATTAAGGGCAAAATATTACATTAGATATGTAGATGATTTTGTAATTTTAAATAATTCTAAATATCAATTAAAAAAGTGGAAAAAGGATATAAATCTGTTCTTAAAAGAAAAATTAAATTTGGAATTGCATCCAAACAAATCACATATTTTGAAATTAGAAAAAGAAATTAAGTTTTTGGGTTTTAGAATTTTCTATTACCATAAACTTCTAAGAAAAAGTAATGCCAATCATTTTGAAAGAAAATTAGGGCAAATGAAAATAATGTTTAAAGAAGATTTATTGAACAGAGAAAAGATTATGGATAGATTTGAAGGTTGGTTAGCTTATTGTATTCATGCAAATACTTACAAATATAGAAGACATTTGATTAAGAACTTTAATAAATCTTTTCAAATAGATAAAAAGGTTTTAGTAAAAAACATGAAGAAATATTTTAATTTTATTAAAAAACTTGATGAAAGTAATTTGGAATTTTCAGTTCAAAAAACTTTGTTTATGTTCTCAAAAGGAATGAGCATAAATCAAATTTCTGAGAAAAGAGGTATAAAGGAATCAACTATTTGGAAACATTTAGAAAATTTGATAAAGCATAGACAAATTTTATTATCACAAATATTGTCTAAACAAAAAGCAAAGAAAATTATAGGAAAAATTTATTCTAAAAACGATAGACTAAAAGACATTAAAAAGAGATTGAAAAACAAAGATATAACATATGATGAAATTGCTTGCGTGATTGCAAGCATAAAATCAAAAATATAAAAAGATGTCCTAGCGTGTAAGTCCAAGTTATTAAAGGCGAACTGACCATTGTCATTGTCAAGATTAGTCCTAGCATTAGACCTAGCCCTATTGTTGAGCCTGTTAGCATACCACGCCAACCAAATTAGCTTATTTACTTCTTGCTTTCACCACCACTTCACGCATTAGGTGTTGTAGTTGTATTTTATAAGAGTAAACTCCCATAGCAAATAAGCGTGTAACCTAGCTTACTTCGTAAAAACGGAGCTAGGACAAATTTAATTAATAAAAAAGCATATAAAAATCTATTGACTAGTTAATTTATTAAGAACTTTTTTGACTTCTTTTTCATTAGCTGATCCAATATAACTTCCAATTACAGAATAAATTTGATCAGTTGTTAATAATCTTTCTTTTAAATTATCTCTTTCATTTAAAGCAATTCCAATTTCATTAATTTGCTCTGGTTGTAAAATTGTTTCTAATGTTTTTAATTGAGTTCTTGCTTTATCTGCATCGAAGCCTTCGGCGTTAATTTTTGCGTCTCCGACGCTAGCAAAGGCGAACTGACCACTGCCATTGCCAAGAATAGCCCTAGCATTAGACCTAGCCCTATAGTCGAGCCTGCAAGCACACCACGCCTTTAAAATTCCTTTTTTATTAGAATCTTGGATATATTGTCCAATCATAGTATCATAACCTTGTTCACTTTTTCCTAATTCAAAAGTCTTGCCAATAATTTCTGCTACTTCATCTTTAGATCTTGCAAATTTTGCATCAACATAATCTGGATGACCTAATTTTGTCAAAAGTAAATTATGCTTTATAGCTTGTTCTTCTGTTAAATCTTGATTAAGAATTAAGTCTTTTCTTTTAAGAGTATAAACACCATTTCCTTCTAATTTTTCCCATCTACCTTCTTTATCTAAATCAATGCCTCCATCGATTAATCTTTCATTAGGATTAATTAAACTTAAACCAAATTTTGCAACATCTGTTAATTGATGATTTCCTGAATTATCATATGATAAAATAACTTTAATAATATCTCCTTTTGTTGCAGATAATGTGGAACTATCCCAATAGTTATTTGCTATCCACGGAGCATTTTTAAAATTTCTAATTCCTAAAAGTCTTATATCTGCTTCAGAAGGAATATAACCCTCTCCATTTTGCCATCTTTGTAAAAGGGCTGGAGCTTTATTCACATTTCTTCCATAGTGGGGGTCTATTGCCATTTCATCTAATTGTATTTTATCCATGTTTTTTCAACAAGATTATACTTTATAAATCTTTCTATAGTGTTACTACTTAGGAATTAATTACCTCTTTTCTTCTTCATCTCTTTTAAAATAACCCTTAGTTGTTGCACTAATCCAATCCCAGTTAAGAACTAAATGAATAATTACAAAAATAGTCATAGCTATTCCAGACCAATCGTGTATTACTCTATAAGCACCCATGTTCATAACCTCGTAATTTATATTTACTCCCAATAATTCCCACAATGATTTGAATTTTATTATGCCTGTTATGATTACAAGTAAACCTGAGATTAATAATCCAATATCTGTGATATATTTCCAAGTATTTTTAGTCATCTTGCACTCTTTTATCAATTTGATTTGGTAAATAAAGTTTTTAAGTTTATTGAAATGGTTTTTAGAAGAGTAGTTCAATTATTTCTTTTGTAGAAAAAACCTTTACAGCAGATTGTTCTTTTAGATGTTTATCGTTAGACCAGATTGAAGAATTTGTTAATAATGCAAGTGCTATGAAATCAATATCATCTGGGTCAGAAATTAAATCTTTAGCTATTTTTAAATATTTTTCATATTTAGATTCGTCGAAAAATTCAATTGATTGTTCTATTTGTTTTTGTCTTAATTCAAATTCTTGTTTAGAAAGTTTTGATTTTATTAAACATATTTCTTTGTGTTTTTTAAATTCTAGTTTTATAAACTCAGGTGCAATAAAGTTTACGTTGATAGATGAGAATAAAGTAGCAGATACAGATTTTGGGTTCATAATAGAAAATAATATATTATTATCTAATACTAATTTCATTTTTATTTAGGAATTAGTAATTCTTTTTTTTTAGATTGGGACTTTGAAACTAATTCTTTGAACCTTCCTTGTTTTGATTTTCTTCCTAATTCTACAGACCAGTTTATTAATTCTTGTTCTTCTTTAGAATTTAATTGTTCTAACATCTGTTTTTTTAATGTTAATATACTTGCTTTTTCTATAATAGCTTGTCTAACTAAGTGGGACCAATTTACTTCTGGAGATTCTTTCATAACTTTTCTTATTTCTTCAGGAATAGATAATGTTATACTTACCATAATTAACATAATTACGTTGATTATTTAAATGTTTTGGTTTTAAAAATATGGGCGCGGAGGGAATCTAACCCCCGTCCTTCCGGCTGGAGCGGAAAATAATGAACATTATACTACGCACCCATAGAATAATTTAGAAGTATTTGTTTTTAATGGTTTTGATTATTATCTTAATTTCTCAATTTGCTCAATTTCATCATAAGATACAGAGCAACCTTTGAATTTTAAAGCAAATAATAAAGCGTCTAAAGCTTGTTTGCCTTTTAGTTTTGTTAAATCTTTTTTATATGCAATATATACTAATTCAACAGAACGAATTATTTTGAATCCTTTGAATTGATTTATTTTTGATTTATCATATGTTATTGAAGTATGTAATTTCTTTTGTAAAAGTTTTTGGAGATTTTTTGGTTTTTCACAAAGCATTCTTGTTGTTCTCTCATCTACTGCTAAAACATTTGGAATGTTTTTTTCATTTAGCATTTTTCCTAATGCTAAACAACTAGCTTCACCTAAATCTAATAAATGAATATCTCCCCTATTATCTTTATACATTGAATTTGATGTGTTAAGAATTTCTTGTGTTTTTTTTGAGATTATTTCTTCACTTATCCCAAACGCGTCTGGAGATTCTAAAACTTTTTTATTGAAAAGTTCTGTTAATTTTAAAGCTTCTAGTTTAAATCTTTTAATTGTTAGAGGCCTGTCAATAATTTCATATTTAACTTCTTTTGTTATTATAAAATGCCCATCAAAATTCTTTTTTAATTCTTCAATTATATACAGAAGTCCATTCATTGAAAATCCAATTAATGAACTAGCGTCGAATATTATTGCTTTTGTCATTTTGATATCTCCTTTAATTCGTTCAACATATGCTTTTTAGCACTATTAAAATATGTTTTGTACCATTTTCCATTATCTTGATCTATTCTTACTGAATTTCCATGAAGAATTTCACAGTTTTTCTCTCCTTTAATTTCAAACCATGCGAAAGAGGAATCTCCACCCTCATTAAAAAAAATGAGATCAGCTTCTGATTTGGGTATAAATGTTATGAAAAAAAATCTTTTTGGGGTTGTTACCTTATAATTATTTTCTGATATTTTTTTTATTTTAAATTTTTTGAATCCCTCAATTTTCATCATTTTTTTTGGAGTATTAATTTTATTCCACAAATAATCTTTTGATTTATTTGTTTTTAGTTTTGATACTATTTCCTTATATTTCATTTAAATATCTCCTCTGCAAATTTAATTCTTTGTTTAACATCAATTGTTTGATTTAAATCAGTGTCTGCAATTCCTGTTCCCCCAGTATAATTTACTAAATCATATAAACTAACGCCCAAAAGATTTGCTGTTTTTCCTAAAGAAATACCATGTTCATATATTCTAGAAGCTTTGTTTACTTTTGCTTTTTCAAAAACTTGTTCAATATAATTTTTTAGTTTACCAGATATTTTATTTATTGCTTTCCCAATTAAAACAAAATTCTTTTTGTAATTTTCTAAATCATTTTTTTCTAAATATTTTATTGAATTGTTTAGGGAGGTAGTGATTAATCTGTTAAAATCTTCCCAACCTTTTAAGTTACGATAATCTTGTCTTTCAAAGATTTTACCTAATGAATAGATTGTAACTGCTAAAGAGATATTATCTTCATCTTGTTTTGTTGATGCTGAATGAATTGTTTGATCACTTAAGAATTTTAATTTAGATGTGTTGTTTGTTTCAATTGCTGTTTTAACTTGTTTTAAAACATCCAATACGTGTTTCACCTCTATCATATTTAAATAAGGCTGGAGGAAGTTATAAATGTTAGGTTTTTATATTCAAATTTCTTATTTTATATATGAACAAAGTGTTATTAGATACAAATTTTATAATGAATTGTATTCAATGTAAAATTGATTTTTTTGAACAATTAGAAGATGCTGGGTTTGAAATATTAATTCCAGAAGCTGTTCTTGGAGAATTAAAAAAAGTTATGAATTCTAAAAAGAAATTAAAATTTAGGCAAGATGCTGAATTAGGTTTAAAGATAGTTGGAGTAAATAAATTTACTAAGATTGAAATGGGTGCTAGATATGCAGATAAAGCTATTGTTAGATATTTGAAAATTCATCCATATGTTATTCTTGCTACAATGGATAAAGCTCTTAAAAAAAGAGTTACAAACCCAATAATGGTGGTAAGAGCTCGAAAAAAGATAGAGATTGTTTAAAGAGATAGGAAAAAGCTTTTTAGATTTTGGTTGTTTAGAGGATTAAAGAACCTTGGCTAAAAGCCTTTGGTGACCAAAGCTTTTTAAACCAATTTTTATTATCAATTCTAAGTAAAATGTTCTATTTAACAGAAGTTGAAGACCATATCCGAGTAGATCCAAAATTGTTTGGATTACCTACTTCAGAAGCTATTGAACAACAATTAGAAGAAACATATGCTAATTATTATAATCGAGAATTAGGAAGAGTTGTTGCTGTTGTTGAGATTTTAAATATTGGAGAAGGAGTCATAATTTCTGGAGATGGTGCAGCTTATTATAAATCTAAATTTAGATTAATTGTATGGAAACCTGAACTCCAAGAATTAATATATGGCAAGGTAGAAGAAATAACAACTTTTGGAGCTTTCATGAATATGGGTGCTATGAAAGGCATGATTCATATAAGTCAAACAATGGATGATTATGTTAGTTTTAGTGATACTGGAACATTAGCAGGAAAATCAAGTGCAAGAACTTTAAAAGCAGGAGATTTGTGTGTTGCAAGAGTTGTTGCAATTAGTCATAAAGGAGATGAACCTAAAATAGGTTTAACAATGAGGCAACCAGGTTTAGGAAAAATTGAATGGTTAAAAGAAGATAAAATCAAAAAACAAAAAGATGTTGAGAAAATAATTAAATCAGCAGATAAAGCTACAAAAGAACCAAAAGCTAAAGGGGGAAAGAAAAAATAAAATGCCAATATTAGCATGTTCTTCTAATTTGGAGCGTCTTGGTTTTATGGAGCTTTTTGAAAGTTCTGAGGAAAGATTAGAAAAACTTTTCTTACCTGCAAAAGGAAAAACAGGAGAATTTAATACAACTTTACCTAGAGATGATTATTGGAGAGAAACTGAGATTACATATAATGAGCACGAGGCTCTTTTTGGAGAAATTAATTAAAATGGCAAAGGCAAAAGAAAAAGCATGTAAATTGTGTAAAGCAATTTATGAAGGAGATGAAAAATGCCCAAAATGTGGATCAAAAGAATTTACAGAATCATTTAAAGGAAAAATAATTGTTACAGATGCTGAGAAATCAGAGATTGCTCAAAAATTAAATCTTAAGGAAAATGGCACTTTTGCTATTAAAACAAGATAATGGTATTAGAATTAACAAATATACAGGAGAAACTAAATCCTTTAATTAATAGAAGAGAAGTTAGAGCAGATGTTGAAGTTGATATTACTCCTAGAAGAGATGAAGCAATATTAGCATTATCTGAAAAATTAAAATGTTCTAAAGATTCAATTAATATTTTAAGAATAGATAGTAATTTTGGGACAAAAATTTTTACAATTGTTGCAGATATTTATGAATCAAAAGAATTAAAAGAAAATGTTGCAGTTAAGAGAAAAAAAGAAATTCAAGCTGGAGTTAAATTAAAAGAAGAAGCTAAAAAATTAGAAGAAGAAAAGCAAGCTGAAGAAGCTGTTAAAGTTGCTGCAAAAAAACCTACAGAAGAAGTTCCTGAACAAGATTTAGAAACTAAAGAGAAGGAAGATATTAATGAAGAGTCTTCAGGGCAAGGAGAGGAAATTAAAGAATAATGGCAAAGAAAAAGAAAGTATTAAAAAAAGGTAAAAAACCACATAAGAATAAACCAACTAGTAAGAAATATACTAAATATAAAATTGAAGGTGATAAGATTACAAGAGCAAAATGTTGTCCAAGATGTGGTCCTGGAGTATTTTTATTAGATTCTAATGGTAGATTGTATTGTGGTAAATGCCATTATGCTGAATTTAAAGGCAAGGCATCTAAAGATGTACCTTCAGAAGAGATAAAAGAAGGCAAAGAAAAAAAATAAAGAGATGAAAAAACCATATGTTTCTAAATTAAAAAGAGTTGGAGAATTTAAGGTGTTTCTTGTTAATGGAGAATATATAAGAGCAAATATTGATGAAGAATTTACTAATTTTGGTCAACATTATAGGTTTTCTTTTATACCTGAGATGGAATTTTGGATTGATAAAGGAGCTTCCATAAGAGAACAAAATTTTTACATATCTCATTTAATTATAGAACATTCATTGATGTCAAAAGGAATTAAATATTCTAAAGCAATTGAAAAAGCAGATAGGTTAGAGAAGATAGGGCGATTAAAATCAGAATATTTTAAAAAATTGAAAAAAGTTCCTTTTAATGAAGTTTTAAAAAAAGTTCATAAAAAATTCTTAAAAAAATATAGTGGAAAAGTAAAAGTTTGGATTGTTCGTGGAGAAATAGTTAGAGACCTTTATTTTATTGATTTCACAGAAGGTGGTCATGATAGAGTTTATGATTTTGTCCCTAAGGGGGAAATATGGTTAGATGATGATTTATCTAAAAGAGAAAGAAAATTTGTGTTGTTGCATGAATTGCATGAAAGAAATTTAATGGCTAATAAAAAGATGAATTATGATGATGCGCATCATAGTTCTAGTATTCTTGAGTATTTTTGTAGGAAACACCCTAAGGAATTAAAAAAATATCTAAAAAAAGAATTTGAGATTTTAAAGAATTAAGGTTTCTTTTATTTGTTTTTAAATTTGATTAAGAAAAATTCTTATTAATCTTGAGTTTGTGGAAGATTCTATTTTTTCTTTTGCTTTAATAATTTGGTCTGGTTCTCCTGTTATATCTAATCTTTCAGGATTTAATTTTTCTACTTTTGTGTTATTTATAATATAGGTGGGTGTTTTTAGATTTTCCACCCTATAACCTTGAAGACAGGCAATAAAGCAACTATTAAAAAAAGGAGTGTATTCTTGTCCAACCTTATAATTATGAGTCCTTGTACTTTCTGTGATCTCTGGTAGAATGTTTGTGTCTCTTGTGGTTGAAGTATCTATCATTTTATTTTAGATAATTTGCATCTTTTAAATATTGTTGTGATTATGATTAATCAAGATATTAACTAGAAAATCAGTGCCTGATTTTAGACAGGATTGATACATAATGATCTTGATTATAACCCTGGGAGCGTTCAGTCAAAAGTGTGATATTTAGTGGGGTTCATGAAGATTTTACTCTAAAAATCTATCATAACCAGATTTATCTATTCCGTTTTCATCTCTTCCATTATCTTCATCATTTTGTTCTTTGGATAAATCTAATTTTAAAAAACCCTTATTATTTTTCTTACAATAATCTTCTATCATATTTATGCTTTCTTTTGTTTTTTCTTGTCTATATTCATCACTATGTTTTATTCCAGCAATATATAGTCCCATGGCCTCTTGAGCTTCCTCTTTCAATCCTTCCCAATTTAATCCCATTTCATGTGTCCAAACAGGTCTATCTAATAATTTTCCTAAACCTTCATGAAAATCTCTAAAATTTACAACCAAGGTTCCTTCCATTAATTGATAATACCCAATCATTGCTTTATCTTCCAAATTCCACCAATGGTTGTCTTCATATTTCTTCATAGTATTAAATATATTTTCAATTGCTTTTGGATCTGGATCATTCTCACCAAGTTTATCCTTAAAATATTTTACAACATATTCTGGAGTTACCTTTTCTTCCATAATTTTTCAAGAAATTTGATCTTTATAAAACTTCCTATTTGTATTCATTATATAATAATAACAAATGAAAATTAACCCTGGGAGATTCTTCGAGCCAGACAAAAAGTAGACCCGAAGCTTCTCCTGGGCAAAAAGAGGTGATATTAATTGGAGGTGCTTATAGTTTATAAATCTTTCTATATGTTACTCTTTTGAAATGACACGCAGATATAATGGGAGAGTAGTACTCTTATTTTTTATTCTAAAACCTTATAAAATATATTGAAGTGTTTAAATAATGAATGAAAAAGAGGAAAATAATACTTCTCAAGAGCAAATTCATGATCTTTTGTTTAATCGTGAAATTGGTTGGCAGGAAATAATATATGATTTAATTCATACAGAGCAATTAGATCCTTGGGACATAGATATTGTGGTTTTATCTGATAAATTCCTTGAAAAAGCAGCAAAATATGAAGAAACAGACTTTTTTGTGACTAGTAAAGTGCTTTTAGCTGCTTCTTTGCTTTTGCGTATTAAGTCAGAGTTTTTATTAAATAAATACATTCGAAGTATAGACGACATACTTTTTGGTAAAAAAGAACAAAAAAAGATAGAATTTGAAAGGATTGAATTAGATGAAGACATACCTTCATTGATTCCTAAAAGCCCTATTCCAAGATATAGGAAAGTTACTCTTGCAGAGCTAATGGAATCTTTAAATAAAGCAATTGTAACTGAAAATAGGAGAATTAAAAAAGAAATTTTAAATAAAAATGCTTTAAGAGAAAGTAGTATTTCTTTGCCTAAACGAACTTTTAATATTAAAGATAAATTAAAAGAAATACACGGAAAAATTATATTTTATTTTAAACAAAATTCAGATAATAAGAAAATATCATATACTGATTTAATAGGAACAGAAAGAGAACAAAGAATATCTAGTTTTTTCCCTTTACTTCAATTAGAAAATAATAAGAAAGTTTGGTTAGAGCAGGCAGATCATTTTGAAGAAATCCACATTTGGTTAAAAGATGTTTATTTTAAACATAATCCAGATCCTTTTGCAGAACTTAGAGAAGAAATAGAAGAAGAAATAGAAGAACTTAAAGATGAAGGTGAATTTGAAAATTATGATGAAGATTTGGTTTGATTGTTTTTTAGTAAGTATCTCCGATGAATTTTCATAATTCTTAAGTTTAAAGAAATATTAAAGTAGGGCAGAGCCCTACTTATTCTAAAAGCTAGAATGAAAATAATAAAGACATTCGTAAATAAATGTCTTTCGC
>Ga0265595_1000578_pt1 | contig 32359 bp, 21 predicted proteins | sample saktaG_15_FD_190148 | JGI IMG/M metagenome (GOLD analysis project Ga0265595, IMG submission 190148) | Saline water microbial communities from Sakinaw Lake, British Columbia, Canada - sak_2013_06_06_50m | ecosystem: Environmental > Aquatic > Non-marine Saline and Alkaline > Saline ...
TGCTTTCGACGGAGCTTTGAACTGAGCGATGAAATATGCGATGCGTTGAGCTTTGAACCGAGCTATGCGCTAAGCGATGAAACGAGCTTTGACCCGAGCTTTGAAAGGTGCTCTGAAATGAGCTTTCAAACAAGCTCTTGAACAAGCTCTCAAAGGAGCTTTCTGAGGAGCTTTCCGGGGAGCTTTTCCAGGGCTTGCGCTACTCGCCCGGCAGCGCCAACCGAGCGAAGTAGCGCTGAAGCACCGGTCGACCGGACCGGAAGCGCAGCGCGACCGCACCGTCGACCCGCGTGTTGACATAGCAGATGCCGGTCCCCTCGAACCTCGGCTCCAGTCTCGCCGGCGTGGGATACCGCCCCATGACCAGAACATAGTCCGGCCGCACGCGCTCGTAAAGAGCAGGCTGGTTGCCCTTCAGGCTGCCGTGATGCGGCGACTTTAGCAGGTCCGCGCGCGGGGACGCGGCGGCAAGCAGGGTCGGGTCGTCAAGGTCCCCGGTCAGTAGCATCCTGAACCCTCCGTGCATCACCAGCGCGACCAGCGACATGTCATTGGTCCGGGCCGTGCCGGCGAGAAACAGCGCCCTGGTAGCAACATCCGGCCAGATGAACTCGACATCAAACCCGAGGCCGGATAGCGACGTGCCCTTCCCGACCACGACCACTTCGGTTCCTTGAGCCTTCAGCCGCTGAAGCAGGCTCTGATACCCTGAATCTGCACCACCGGTCGTGGAAACGAGCAGCCGTCTAATCCGGCATCGCTCCGGCAGGTCAATCAGTCCCCCGTAGTGGTCGTTGTCCGGATGAGTCACTACGACGACGTCCAGGCGGTGGATGCCACGGCTGCGCAGGTAGTCGCGCAGAACCCCGGTGCCGTTGATGCCCGCGTCGAAGAGGACCTTATGGCCAAGACTGTCTTCCAGCAACGTGGCGTCTCCCTGCCTCGGGTCAAGGAACGTCACCGAGTTCTCAGGCCTCCTCAGAACGCCCTGCCACGCAAAGGCGCTCAATCCGACCAGCAACACCGTTGCGAAGACCACGCGCGCCCGACTCCGGTTGAGCCTGAACGCGAGCAGGCCGAGCAGGTAGACCCAGCCGACCAGCAGCCAGGACCAGCGGCCGGGCTCCCAGATTGCCCAGTCCAGCCTGCCCATGAACACCGTCAGCCTGAGGAGAAGGAACAGCACGGCCCAGAGGGACTGAGCGAAGGCCGAAGCCAGCCAATGGCTCACCAGGTTCGCCAGGAGCACGACGACCCCGAGCGGCATAGCCAGCCCGACCAGCGGCACAACAACGGTGCTCGTCACGAATGCGAGCGGCTGAACCCGGCTGAAGTGGTGCAGCAGCAAAGGAGCAGTGGCGAGCGTCGCCGCGAACGACACCACCATAGGCGCCAGCACCCAACGACTCAGCCATCGGGCGTGGACGAATCTGCGAACTGCTTGCTCGACCGGACCGACAACGAGGGCGATGCCCATCGTGGCAGCAAAGGAGAGCTGCGCCCCGGTGTCGAACAACATTGCCGGGTCGACAAGCAACAACAAGATTCCGGCGACGCTGAGGGTGGCGACCGGCGTGACTCGCCGCTGGGTAGGGACGCTGAGCAGAACCGCACAGGCCATCAGGCCGGCACGCACCGGTGCGGCAGACCCGCCAACCAGCAGCACGTAGAAGCTCACGCCGGCAACACCAATCCAGAACCGCCACCACCCGCGCACACCCAGCAGCGACAACAGCACCCACATGATTCCGACGACGATGCTTACGTTCATGCCCGAAACTGCCAGTATGTGCACTATTCCAGCGTCGTTGAACGCATCCTGAACGTCCCTGGTCAGGCCCTGGCTCCCGCCGAGCAGCAGCCCGGTCAGGAGTGCGCCCTCGTCACCGGGCAGCACGCGCCCGATGACACCCAGGATGTACCCACGCACCGGCAAGACAATCCGAGTCATGACAAACGGCCCCTTGCCGCGCGCCAGAATCGCGATGTTGTTTGCCGCCGCACTCACGCTGCCGACAAAGCCCCGGGCGGCGAGAACTGAGTTGTAGTCAGTGACTCCGGGGTTGCGTGGGCTGTCCAGCGGCCGGATCCGGCCGGACACCCGCACGACATCGCCGGGCGCAGGCCCGGGCACGCTGTCTTTGAACCAGACGAAGACCTTCCCGTGCCAGGGCGCTGATAGCTCGACTATTGCCCTGCGTGCGTCGCCGCCTGACGGTTCAGGCAAGACCGTGCCCTGGAACCAGTCGGTGGAGTACAGCCGAAGGTCAACGGGCAACGGGACGCGGACCTGGGCGTATGCGAACGCGACCGCGGCCACTGCCAGGCAGAGCGCCAACCCACGGCTCACCCAGGCCAGCCCGACCGCCGCAACCACAACGGCCAATGCCAGCCACGCCGGAACAGCCGCTGCCCTGCTCAGGGAAATGCCGACTGCTGCGGCAACCAGAGTCCTGACCGCCGCATGCCGCATCCCAAGCTCGGTCCGGCCGGAGAACACTCCGCTGAGGTTCACAGATGAGGAGAGTATGCGCCAGTCCCCGGCTGTCAAGCAGAACAGGCAGGCTCCGGCGCGAATGGTGGTCGCATCTTTTTAGTTTGACACGGGCGAGCGACGTAACTACAATATCATAGACTAATTAGATGAGCGCGGCCTTGGGTTTACTCGTCCTTCTCAGTGTGAACTCCCTCGGGTTCAACACTGGGCTTCTGCCTGTCGTCGATCCCAATCCAACACGCCCTGCCTCCTTTGAGTGGCAGGCCATTTCTTCACCGCAGTACGCCGGCGAACCTTTCGGTGTCATAATACTCGCCAAGGACGAGAACGGCGCCAGCGATCCCTATGACGGAAGTGCGCTTCTTTCTACTACTCGCGGTCCCTACGTGCTTCCGACAGTCGTCCGGTTCACCAATGGTGTATGCGACACGAACGTCGTCGTTACCCTGGCCGAGAGCCTCGCCCTGCGGTGCTTCACTGACTCGGCGTCCGGGACGAGCAACGTCTTCGAAGTACTCCCCGGTGTGCCGCGACGGCTGGTGGCAATCCTGCCCGGCGAGCAACTCGCCCCCGGGGTACCGGGCGGTCGGGCCGGGCTCGCCCAGAGCCAGGTCGCGGGCGACACGTTCCCATTTGACGTCTATCTGACCGACGACTGGTTCAACCGGATAGGACTGCGCGCTGACAGCGTCTATTTCGGTTCGGACGACCGTTTTGCCCGGTTGCCGGCCGGTGGCCAGTTGTCGAACGGAACCGGTTCTTTCACGGGCAGTCTGCGCACTGCCGGTCTGCGTCGAGTCATCACTATACCGGCACTCGGCTCGTCACTCCGCAACGACACGTCGTCCGCGGTCCACGTCGCCCCGGGACCATTCAAGGAAATGCTGCTCGTAGCGCCCGGAGAGACCCTGATGCCCGGCGACACGGCGCTCCAGAACATGCCGGGCAAGACCGGCACGCCGGACCCGGAGTATCTACGGACACGCTTCGACGTCACTGTCTATCCTTGCGACCGGTGCTGGAACCGGGTGTCCGGGCCGGGCGACACGGTATATCTGCGCTCGGACTTCGCGTTCGAGTTCTTGCCGCCCGGGGCTGAACTGCGCGACGTGGCGCTATTTTCCGTGCAGTTCAACACGCCCGGGCCGAACCAGAACATCTGGGCGGTGAACCAAGCAAGCGGCGATCTGTCCTACCGCACTCAACTGAACATCCTCGCCCGTGTAGCAATGCTTGAGGTCACCGCTCCGGATACGGTCCGTGCCGGCGAGACGACGCTCGTGCTCATCCGTGTCCTTGACGCCAACGGCGTCCCGGTAGTCGCGACCCTGGTGCAGACGTCGGTAACGAAGGGCAACGGTAGAATGCTCGTACCTGCGCTGCTGACCGATACTCTTGGATTCACGAGCGGTCACTTCCTCTGCACGCCCAGCCCCGCCTCCGAACGCGATTCCATCAGGGTCAGCTCGGGCGACGCCGACACGGTCATCGGCATCTATGTCAGCCACCTTTCCGACAGCCTGTTCGCCTTCCCCAACCCATTCGGGTCCATCAACCGAGACCGCACGCTGATTTCCTACTACCTGCAGCGGTCATCGTCGGTTACGATATCCATCTACGACCCGTTCGGCAACAAGGTCTGGTCTCGTCATTTCAATCAAGGCGAACCCGGTGCGCGGTCCGGTGACAATGTCGCGTATTGGGACGGCACAAACAGCCGCGGCCATCGCGTCGCCAGCGGTGTCTACCTGGTCCAGCTACTGGGATCGCTCCATACCGGTATTGAGTACAGGCAAACCTACCGCATCGGAGTTGTCTGGTGAGGAATGCTCTGTACGTCACCGCGTTGCTGGCCGTTGCCTGCTCGGCAGCGTTGGCCGAAGGCGGGGCGCCGGGCGCGTTTCTGAACTACGCCATCGCCCCGCGCAGCCTCGGAATGGGCAAAGCCTTCACGGCAATCGCCGACGATGCCCAGGCGTGCTATTTCAACCCGGCCGGGCTCTTCCAGCTCAATGCCCAGGAAGTGATGGTGGCCCACTCCCAGCTCTACGGGGCCCGTCTCGAATACGTCGGCTATGCGCTGCCCACCAAGGAATCCGGGACATTCGGCCTTTCGCTGGTCAACTACGGCTCTGAAGGTATCGATTCGAGGAGTCCCGAGAACAACCGGCACGATAGCTACTTTGCCATGGAGAATGCACTCATTGCCGCCTATGCCTACAACCCGTGGGAGTTCCTTGGGTTCGGTGGAAGCGTCAAACTGATTACGAAGAACATCGCCGAGTATTCGGGTGTGGGTCTCGGCGCCGACGTCGGGGTCTTGCTGAAGCTGCCGCGCCCGTTCAGCCTCGGCCTCGTTCTCCAGAACCTCATTCAACCGGTCGTCACGCTTGAGGACATTCCGGAGCATTACCCCCGCACCCTGCGTGCGGGTGCCGCGGTCCGGCTGCTTGAGGACCGGGTAAGAGTGGACGCGGACATCGTCGCCGTTGACTTTGCCGATAGCTTACGGCGCAGCTTCACCCCGCACGGCGGTGTCGAGATCGAACTCGTACCCGACATCCTCACCCCGCGCGTCGGCATCGACCCCAACGAAATCAGCCTCGGCCTGGGCATCCACAAGAGCTGGGGGAAAATGGCGATCGGGGCCGACTACGCGTTCCTGCTGCACCACGAATCCGGCTACACGCTCGCTCCGACCCACAAAGTCGGAGTCTCGCTTACCTTCGCCGGTTACCGGGTCTGGATCGAAGCGCAGCCGGCGCTGTTCAGCCCGACCATCGAGGACAAACAGAACGTCCTCTGGATGGACGTGCGGCTGCTGACCCGCGCTACCGTCAAACGCTGGCAGATCCTGATAAAGAACGAACTCGGCGAAGTAGTCCGCTCCTACAGCGGCTGGGAGACCCCGCCGCTGCGGATGACCTGGGACGGCCTGGACGACGCCGGCCGCCTCGTGTCGGACGGACGTTACAACTACGACATCGTGGTCGTAGACCAGCGCAACCGGGCGCTCTCGTTCTCCGGCTCGCTGACCGAGATTCGCACGCGCGGCCCCCGGGGCAGTCTCGAAATCCGGCCCGGACAGAACTAGGCGACGATGATTCCGACCCTGTTGCTCATGCTGCTGGCCGGGGCCTTGTCGCCCCAACAGTCACGCCAGCTCGTCGAGCGATATAACAAAGCCCAGGTCGCAGTCGACCAGCGAGACTACGTGCAGGCCAATTCAACCCTGGGCGCGCTCGTCCGCGACTTCGGCTCGAGCGAATTCGGCGACGAACTCCGCTATGACCTGGCCGAAACGTATTTCAACCTCGGCCAGTACAACCGCGCCGCCGACGTCTTCAACCAACTCCTCGCAAAACCGCACTACTCATACATCAAACCCGAAGCGATGTACGGTGTGGCCATATCGGCAATCATGATGGGCGACTTCAAACGGGCGCAACTCACCCTGGAACAGCTCTCGAAACAGCCGGGCTACGACAAAGACGACCGCACCAGCTTTGCCTTCGGCGTCCTGCACTACTTCCAGAAAGACTACGACCAGGCAATCGCCAAACTCGACGGCATCGAAATCCCGGATGCCAAATTCTACCTCGGCAAAGCCTACGCAATGACCGGCCGCCCCCTGCCCGCCCTCCTGGAATTCAAACAAGTCACCGATGAAGTCCCGAACACCCCGCTCGCGACCATGGCGCACTTCGCCGCGGGCCAGGCATTATTCGTCAACCACGACTACGACGGCGCGCAGGCCAAGTTCCAATTCTTTGTGGATAACTTCGCCTATTCACCCCTGGTGGACTATGCCAGCTACTTTCTCGGTTGTGCGCTGATTGCCGACAAGCAGTACGCGTCGGCGATCGAACGCCTGACGCCGCTTACCCGGCACAGCAACAACCTGCTGGCGGCGCACGCGAACTACTTCATCGGCTACGCGGACATGGCACTCGGCCAGGCCCAGGCGGCGGTCGAGCGTTTCCAGCGCGTCCGAGCCAATTACCCGCGCACGAGGATTGCCGGCTATGCCAACCTGCAACTCTCGCAGGCGATGCTCGCGACCGCGGACACGGCCCAGACCCTGCTTGCCACCAGCCAACTGGCGACGATGTTCAAGACCGGGGACCTGTCCGGCATGGGCAACTACATGTCCGGCGTCATCTACTACCAGCTCGGCGAATATGACAACGCCGCCCGGCAGTTCGAGATGGTCCTCGTCAGCCACGCTTCGACGGCACTGCGCGAACCGGCATGCGCGATGCTGCTGCTGTCGCTCAACAGCTCGGGCCAGTATGAGAAAAGCGTGGCACTGGGCGCGAAATACGTCACCGACTATCCGGCCGACACGACCGAGTGGCGCGCCAAGACACTCTACTTCCTTGCCGACGGCCTGTACTACGACCGCAAGTACAACGAGGCCGACGCCTATTACCAACAGGCATACGCTCACCCGGCCGGCTCCGACATCGCTGCCTACGCCCGGCTCGGCCGCTGCTACTGCCTTTACCATCTCGGCCGGGCGAACGAAGCCGTAAGCGGCTTCAAAGGCCTGCTCAACGCGCGCCTCGCCGACACGCTCTTCACCATCACCGCCTATCTCGGCTACGGCTACTCGATGTTCAACCAGAAAGAGTACCTGAAGGCACTCGACGTGTTCGAACCCCTGTACAAGACCTTCCCGGGCCGGGAACTGGCCGCGGTCCCGGCCTACTTCTATGCCGGCTACAGCTACTACCAACTTGGCTACTACGGACAGGCCGTTGACGCCTGGACCGCGCTGATCAACAAATTCCCCGGCAGCAGTTCGAAAGCACCGGAGGCGGCCTTCCGCAGCGGTGACACCTACTTCAAAGCGCTCGAATACGACAAGGCTATTTCTGTGTTCAACTTCGTCATCGAACGCTACCCATTCTCCGAATTCGGCCCGCCGTCCCAAGCCCTGATTGCGCAGTGCTACTACAACCGCAAGCAATACCTCGACGCGGTCCGCGAGTACCAGAAATTCATTGACCTCTACCCCGCGGACCCGCAGGTCACGAGCGTCCGCAAAAGCCTTGAAACCAGCTACTACCTCGCCGGCCAGGAAGACTCCGCGGTCATGGAAGACTTCCTCCAGCGCTTCCCGCAATCGGAAATGGCCGCCGAAGGCCTGTACGGCAAAGCCAAATCGCTCTTCGACGCAGGCGTATACGACCAAGCCATTGCCGAACTCCAGAAAGTCGTAGTCAATTTCCCCGGCTCACCAATCGCGGCCGACGCGCAGCTTCTGACTGCCGAGGCCTACTCGCAGATGAAGCGCTGGCCCGAGGCCGCACAGACCTATCAGAAATTCCTCAACTACTTTCCGCAGCACGAGCAGCGGGCCGGCGCCGTCTTCAACATGGCAACCGCGTACTTCAACCTCGGCAACTACAAGCAGAGCCTGAAGCACTTCCAGGTCGTGATTGACTCGTTCCCTGAGTCGGAGTTTGTGGAGAGCGCCCGTAAGAACATAGACGTTTCGCGCAAGCGTCTGGGTGCGGCCGCGGGCGAGGGCACGGTCGAGCCCGGTACTCCGGATGTCCAGCCCCCGGCCGGCACTCCGCCCGCCGAAGAGAGTCCCGCCCCATCAACTGAAGGAGAGAAGTAACCATGATCCTTGGCCAGAGCCTTGTCGATGTTTTCAAGAACAGTGTTGTGATGATCGTACTTCTGGCTTCGTCCATCGCGGCCCTCGCGCTGATTATCGAGCGCCTGTCGTACTTCCACCGCAACCGGTTCAACGCGGGCAAAGGCCTAATTGAGTTGCGCCGCCTGCTGGCAAGTTCCGGCCCGGCCGAGGCGCTCAACTGGAGCCGAACCCAGAAAAACCCACTTGGCCGGATGTACACTGTCGCGCTTGAGAACATGTCGCTGACCAACGACGAACTGTCGGACCTGCTCTACAGCCTCATCCTTGAGGAACGAATCAGGTTCGAACGCCTGCTCGGCGGCATGGGCACGCTGGCCAATGTCGCCACCCTGCTGGGATTGCTCGGAACGGTCATTGGCTTGATTACCGCGTTCCAGAACATCGCCATCACCGGCTCGGGCGGGCCGGCGGTCGTGTCCGGTGGCATTGCCCAGGCACTGATTACCACCGCATTCGGCCTCTGCATCGGCATCCCGACGCTCTTCTTCTACAACTACTTCTCCAAAAAGGCTGCGGACCTGGCAATCGGCATGGAAAGCGCCTCGGACCGGCTCGTCGTGATGCTGAGTCGATACCGTGAACACGCGGGCGCCGCAGCCCCGGCAACCGAACCGCCGACGACGTCACCCCGGCCCAGACCGGCACCCCAGACCGAAGACACGGCTTGGAAGTTCTGATGAGACGCCGCCCGATTGAACCGCGCAAGAACGAGTTGATTCTGACGTCGCTGGTCGACGTCGCCTTGTCGCTGGTCATCGGGTTCATGGTTGCGATGCCGCTCTTCTTCGAAACCGGCATCTTCGTCTCCGCCCCCGGCGTCGCCCGCGCCGGCAATAACGACCCGGGCTCCGACATCAAGGCCAACGTCTTCCTCACCAACGACGGACGTATCCTGTTGAACGAAACCGAGGTGTCGTTCGACAACCTGACCGACCTGCTGCCGAAGCTGCTGGAGCGGAGCGGCGAGAAGAGAGTCGTGGTTGCAACCGACGACCTTGTGGAGTACGATAGAGTGATGAAAATCCTTGACTTGGCCAAGCAGTCGGGCGCAGCCGACCTCGCGTTGTTGCGCAAACGGAGGGTCAATTGAGAACCGTCGCCAATATCGACATCCTGCCCATGGCGGCAGTCGGCCTGATCCTCGTGCTCATCATGATGGTCGTCTCGCCTCTGGTCGTCACGCGGACCGGCACGCCGGTAACTCTCCCGCAAACCCACACGTCGGAGCGCAAAGTCGAAAACGACATCAACGTCACCTACACCGTCGACGGCAAGCTGCTCCTTGACGACAAACCGGTTGCCAACTATGACGAACTCGAAAACACGCTGGAGACGGCACTGGTCAAGGACCCCTACCTGCTGGTGGTAGTTCGGGCCGACAAGGAATGCCTCCACTCCAACGTGCTCGATATACTAGCCTCTGTCCGCCGCGCCGGTGCTCTGCGTATCGCCTGCGCGACCAAGAAGTACAAGGAGGGCTAGCATGTTTGAAGAAAAGGGAATCCGCAGCCTGGACCTTGCGATTGTACTCTCAATTCTGCTGCACGCCGGCATGCTCCTCGTCGCTGCGAAGTCTGCCCCGAAGCTGGGCCAGGCGCTTGACATGCAGGAAGTCACCTTCATGGACGTGACCTACCGTCCGGAAGTGGCGCAAATCCTGGCCAAGTCGGCAATTCCCGGCGGCGGCGGAACCACCGACATCGGGTCAACGGTCCCAACCTATGCGTCGGGGGTCTCGTCCGATGAAGTCGCGCCGATTGACATGTCCGCATCGCTGGAGCGCGACCGGTCGCAGGCCAAGATCGACATGGACCGGTACGAACTTGACCGCGGCGAGGGCATGGACGTCATCCAACTCGGCGGCCAGGGGTCGGCGAAGTCGACCGACGAAATCCTTTCCCAACCTAAGGTCCAATTGGCCCGAGGTCTTTCGCGCGGCGGTCCGAGTTCCGGGCTGCTCCGTGGCATGCCGGGCGTTCCCCAGCCCAGCGCACAGCTATCCATCGAACACCGCCAGCTCTCGAAGCCGGCCGCCCGCGCCCTGCCCACACTTGCGAGCCATGAACTGCCCAAGATGGAAACGCCGGTATCGCATGGCAGTAACTTCATGGTTGCCGGCCCCATATCGCAGCGCGAGATCATCAGGAAATCCGTACCACGCTATCCGAAGTGGGCGCTCGAACGCCGTATTTCCGGCACCGTGGTCGTGCGCATTTGGGTCCAGCCCAATGGCCAGGTCAAGGGTGCGCCGACCGTGGAATCCAGTTCCGGATACCCGGACCTGGACCAGGTCGTCGTTGACGCGTTGCGCGGCTGGGAGTTCGCGCCGCTCGGTTCCGGCATCAAAACCGAGGACCAGTGGGGCGTGATTACATTCAAGTTCATGCTTTCCTAGCGACATGACGTTCCTGCTTGCCGTCCTGCTCTTGGCCCAGCCGCTGACCCCTTCTCCGGCCAGGCCCGAGTCAGCGGCCGCACGACCGGACACTTCCGCCGCTGCGCCCGCGAAGAGCGGCGACCAGCACGCCATCGGCGAAGAAGTCATCAAAGGTGAAACCGAAGTCAAAATCCAGGACACGAAGCCGTACTTCGCACCACAGATTGACCCGTTCTCGCCGGTCAACGGGCTGCTCGTCCCGGACAACTACGTGCTTGACGACGCGCTCTACCACTCGGTCGACTCGATGACCATCCCTCAGCAATTCGGTCATTCCTCTTACCTGCGTGTTCCGATCGAGCGCAACTTCATCTACGGCGACATGATGGTATTCCTCCCTTCCTTCGAGCAGCGCGTCACTACCTGGGAACTGGTTGTGTCCAACTCGCTCGGCGAGACCGTTCGGCGGGTCGCACGCAAGGGTCAGCCACCCGCAGTCATCGCCTGGGACGGCAAGACCGACGCCGGCGAGCCCGTCACCCCGGGCGAAGTGTACAGCTTCACGTTCAACGCCTACGATGCGCAGGGCAATCAGACCCGGATTCCGGGCTCGCCCCAGCGCGTCAACGCCCTGGTGCAGCAGGTGGGCGATGAGTGGGTTATCTCGATTGCCGCGGACCAACTATTCGGCGAAGGCGGCGTGCAGTTGCTTGAACAGGCCGGCCCGCGTTTGGATGAAGCGGCCAATATCATCAAAGAGAAGTTCAAGAAGCAGGTCGTCGTCTACGTGTACACCGAGCAGGAACAACTCTCGGCCGAGCGCTGTCGGGTAATGCAAGACGAACTCAGCCGCCGCATGGTGCTGCCGGGTGACGCGCTGAAGGTCGTCCCTCGCTTCGTGCTCGGGCTCCAGCCCAAACTCTCCAAGATCGAAATCCACGTCCTGTAGCCACAGACTGTTTCCCATCGGAAAGGACACCAGGATTCGAGGATCCCAGATGTCTAGTGCCGGACACCGGGAGCCTTGAATCCTTGACCCCTGGACCCCTTCGACTATCATTAACCCCGTGACGAAACCCGGTACGCACGAGCCACGATCCGCACTGCCGTGGCCGGCTCAGCCTTTCTCGGTGGTTGTCGCCGGAACGGGCTCCCAGGTCCCCGAACGCATCCTGACAAACGCTGATCTTGAGAAGATTGTTGACACGTCCGACCAATGGATAACCGAGCGCACGGGCATGAAGGAACGCCGAATCGCTGCGCCCGGAGAAGCCGCTTCCGACATCGCGGTCAAGGCCTGCGAAAAGGCCTTGGCAGAAGCCAAGGTCAAGCCCGAGGATATTGACCTCATCATCGTCGGCACCGTGACCGGTGATATGCTGTTTCCGTCGACCGCCTGCGTCCTGCAGCAGAAACTCGGGGCGCCGCACGCCGTTGCATTCGACGTTAGCGCGGGCTGCACCGGTTTCATCTACGCACTCAGCATCGCCCGCCAGTTCATCGCCAGTGGCGCCACCCAGACGGCTCTGGTCGTCGGGGTCGAGATGCTCAGCAAGATTACCGACTGGACCGACCGTTCCACCTGCGTCCTGTTCGGTGACGGTTCCGGCGCTGCCGTGCTCAAGGCCGGCACCAAGCCCGACACGGGCATCCTCGCAACCTACATGGCTGCCGACGGAGCCGGCGGCGAGCATCTTTACATGCCGGCCGGCGGCTCGCGCCTTCCGGCCACGCTTGAGACCGTCCAGCAACGCCTGCACACCTGCAAGATGAACGGCAACGCCATCTTCAAGGTTGCGGTCCGCGGCATGGCCGACGCGGTCAGACACCTGCTCCGACAGACCGGCTCAAAGATCGAAGACATCGGACTCCTCATCCCGCATCAGGCCAACCTGCGTATCATCGATGCCACCGCCAAGTTGCTCAAGTTCCCGCCCGAACGGGTGTTCGTCAACATCCATAAGTACGGCAACACCTCATCGGCATCGACCATCATCGCCCTTGACGAAGCCCGCAAAGCCGGGCGGGTACGTCCCGGCGACCTCGTTGTGATCGTCGCGTTCGGCGCGGGCCTCACTTGGGGTGGGGTCGCCATCCGCTTCTAGCTAAACACCATCCGTACCCCGTAGACTGTACGCCGCGTTCCGCAATCCGTGCCCGACACTAGACCCCTCGAATCCTGGACCCCTGGACCCCTTTCTTCGCGAACTGGTACAGCAATCCCCCGGCCAGAGCCAAACCTGCTGCCCCGAACATCACTGCTCGATAACCGAAAGCACCAGTAACTCCCTCGAGCAGCGCCCCACCCACCGCTGCGAGGTTCAAGACCGACTGGAACATCCCGGCCGCAGTGGATCGCTCCGGATTGAGTCGCATCAGTTCCTTGAGCGAACCGAGATAAAGACAGGACCAGGAAAGCGCGAGGAAGACCTGTATCGGTGCCACCTGCTTGAAGTTCGTGACCACGCCGAACGCGGCGAATACCAGCACCGACAGCACGAATCCTACCGTAATGAGCAGTTTCTCGCTCGCCCTGTCCAGCAGGCTCATGAATACGAACTGGCCAAGCGGGTTGATAGCGTAGATGATTCCGACCCAGAGCCGGCTCGCGCCCAGGTCCGAGAGGAACACCGGGAAGATGGTCCAAATCGAGAAAGCCCCGAGGTGGCGCAGAAAGAACGAGAGGTATATCCGCCAATTGCGCCTGAGCACGCGTGTGTCGAGAAACGGTTGGTCCAGGCGCACATGCTGGTGCGCAAGGCCGGTCATGGCCAGGACCGCGGCAACAACCATCGTCACCCCGGCAAAAGGAAAGACCCATGCCGATCTGAGCAGTCCCAGCGTTACGGCCCCGATGCCCCAGCCCAGGGAGCCAAACCCGACGAACCGGCCCAGAAACGTACTTCGGTCATAGAAGTAGGCCATGAGCGCGGCCGGGAAGACACCGACGCAGAGTCCGGCAAGTGCCCTTGCAAGAAACAGCCCTCCCAGATTCCGCACAAGCGCATGGGCAGTCAGCGCGACGAACGAGACAAGCAGGCCGTACACTACGAAGCGCTTCCGGTCGCCGTAATCAGCCCAGCGTCCGAACAGGACACTCGACGCCAGCAAAGTTGCCTGGTACACGCCGACCAGCAACCCGATCTGCGAGCTATTCGCGCCAAGGTCTCTGGCCAGCAGCGGGACAAAGACAACGACCGCCATCAGGCTGGCGTTGCTCAGTAGCTGGATTGCGTAGGCGGTCAGCAAGGACTTAACACAGGGTTCAAGGGGTCCAGGAATCCAGGATTACAGTGTCCGGCACCAGACCCCTCGAATCCTTGAATCCTGGAATCCTATCCTATCGGACCGACAGTGGGGCCAGCCTGCTCACCGGCAGGGACTGATACCAGGCTACGAGCTTCTCGACCTCCGCCCCGCGCCCGCGCGCCACGAGCGCCTGCGCCCGCCGCAGGAGGAAGAACCGATAGCGCTCGAGGCTGGCTTGGGTTCGCATGTCCGGTTGACGCGGGGGCACACGGACGGTCAGCCGGGAGTAGTCGAACTCCGGAATCAGCGTGTCGCTCCGGAGTTGGAACAGGAGCCCGACCGGCACGCGGGCGATTCCGGACAGCAGCTCCCTTGCATCCGTTCCCGCCTCCGCGTCAAATGTCGTGTAGGCGGGCCGCGCCGGATTGCGGGTCACGAAGCTCGCGAGCATGGCGACGTACCGGCGCTGGATCTCGTTCGGGTCCCGCAGGCGGTTGTGCTCGAACCGGTCCAGGTACTCGCGGTACTGCGCAATCTCCGCCGCCGACCGTTCGACGAGCCACGGGTAGGCCCGGGCCAGGTAGTTGAAGTACCACGACCTTCTAAGCAGTTCCTTGTCGATGATGCACACGTCCGGTCGCACGTGCTCGACGTGCTGGAGGTAGAACACCGGCGAGTAGACGTCCCACCAGTCGGTGATGATGGTCGCGTTCGGCGCTGCCGACGCGAGCGTGTTCATTGCCTGGTCACAGGCAACGTAGTCGCCCCGCTTGCTACCCGCTCCGAAGTTCAGCGCCAGCGCGGCCAGGCCGGCAACCCAGACCGCGTGCCGCCACTTCCCCATTCGCCGGACGAGTTCCTCGAGCCCGACCACGCCGAACACCGCGAGCGCGACCAGGCACGGCAGGTAATATGACTCGATGTCCGGAATCGAGTAGTTGACCGCATACCCGAACGCGGCGACGGCGGACACCGAAAGCCCGGCAGCAAGGCTCCGGCGCGTGCGGAACAGGTGCACCGCGCCGTAGAGCACAACCGGCACGAGCACGTACAGGAAGCTGCGCGCCAGCAGCGCGGCGCCGCGCCCGACATTCCGCATCACCTCGGCTGACGACTCCGAGAACATCCAGACCTGGTACTGCCTGCCGGTAGCGTGCCACCAGAACCGCTCAAGGTTGTAGGGATTGCCCCACGCGAACAGCGGCCCGGCACGCGCACGAAGCACGAGAAACAGGTAGGGAGAAACCCCGAGCAGGAAAGCACAAAGCAGCAATGACAAATGACGAAACCGGACTCCGGCCTCCGCCCTTTGTCCTTTGGACTTTGTCCTTTGGACTTCAATGAGAATGACGGTAAGGGCTGCGCCCAGGACCGAACTCGCCGCCGACATGTGGTTGGTCAGGGCAAGGCCGGCCAGGTACCCAAGAATCAGCAATGGCCCGCCCCGCTCGGCCGACTCGGCTGCCAGCCAGAGCAACAGGACCAGCACGAGTGTCAGGCTGTATACCTCGACGTCCACCGCCACGGCCCAGACCGGGAACGAAAACCCGAGTAAGAGGGCTCCCGTGCCCGCGGTCGTCCGCGACAGACCGAGCCGCAGCCCGAGCAGGAGGAACAGCCCGACGCCCGCCGCCGCGAACAACGCGCTCAATGCCGCCACGCGGTTCACGACCGCCGCGACCGGCACCAGGCTTGCGAGCCTGCCCAGCATTGTGTACAGCGGGTACCCGGTCGGATGCAGGATGTCCAGCAGGCGGCAGCCCGCCGCGAGCTCGCCCGAATCAATCAGGCCGACGGTGGGAGAGAGTGTGACAAGATAGACCGCGAAGACGAGGGGCACCACGAGCCAGACAAGAAGCCGCAGGGGTCTAGGGGTCAAGGAGTCCAGGATTCTAGTGTCCGGCACTGGACCCCTCGATTCCTTGAATCCTCGAATCCTCTCTTCTGGTCATTCTCCCAAGTATGCTGCTTTCACCTTCGGGTCTTTCAGCAGGTCTGCGGCCGGGCCGGAGAGCACGACCTTGCCGGTCTCCAGCACATAGGCCCGGTGCGCCACCTGCAGCGCCATGAACGCATTCTGCTCAACCAGCAGGATTGCGGTCCCCTGCCGGTTTATCTCGCGGATGATGTCGAATATCTCCCGCACCAGTATCGGCGACAGGCCCATCGAAGGCTCATCGAGCATCAGCAGCTTCGGCTTTGCCATCAGGCCGCGGCCCATCGCGAGCATCTGCAATTCCCCGCCGGAAAGCGTGCCCGCGGTCTGGCTCAGCCGTTCCTTGAGCCTGGGGAACGACTTGAACACCCGTTCCATCGCCGCCCCGGCCTCGCCCTGCGGCCGGTTGTACGCACCCAGCAGCAGGTTCTCGCGCACGGTCAGGTACGCAAACGGCTGCCTGCCCTCAGGCACGTGAGCGATGCCCAGCTTCACGACCTGGTGTCCGGCCATACCGTCAATCCGCCTCCCGTCAAACGTGATCTCGCCTTCAGCCGGCTTCACCAGACCTGAAATTGTGCGCAGCGACGTGCTCTTGCCGGCACCATTGGCCCCGACCAGGGTGACAATCTCGCCTTCATTCACCTCGAACGAAACGCAGTGCAGCGCCCGAATCGCGCCGTAGTCAACCGCGAGGTCGCGAACGCTCAGCAGCAAGGCTGCTCCGCGCAAAGAAGCCGCAGTGGTCTAGTGCTCAAGTGGTCAAGTGATCTAGTGAAGAAACCTCGACAGGGCACTCGACCACTGGACCGCTGGACCACTCGATCACTCTCCTTCATTCGTCATTTCCCCAGATACGCCTCGATGACCTTCGGGTCCTGCTGAATCGCCTCAGGCGCGCCCTGTGCAATGACCTCGCCGAAGTCCATCACCACCACCCGCTCGCACACACCCATCACGACCTTCATCTGGTGCTCAATCAGCAATACGGTCAGCTTGAACCGCTCCCGGACGAAGCGAATCAGCTCCATCAGCGTTCCGACTTCGGACGGGTTCATCCCGGCCGCCGGCTCATCCAGCAGCAGCAGCTTCGGGTCGGACACGAGCGCCCGCGCAATCTCCAACCGCCGCTGCTCGCCGTAGGGCAGGTTCCGCGCCAGTTCGTCCCGCCTGCCCTCCAGCCCGAGAATCGAGAGCAACTCGACCGCCCGTTCGGTAACCTGCCGCTCCTCGCGCTTGAACGCCGGCCCGCGCACGACCGTGCTTACCAGCCCGGCCTCGCCCCGGTGATGATGCGCGACCCGGATGTTATCGAGCACCGAAAGCTGCTTGAACAGCCGGATGTTCTGGAAGGTTCGCGCAATCCCGCGCTGGTAGATTCGATGCGGCTTCATCCCGCCGATGTCAGCTCCGTTGAACCGTATCGTGCCCGCGGTCGGAACGTACATGCCGGTCAGCAGGTTGAACACAGTAGTCTTGCCCGCGCCATTCGGCCCGATCAGTCCGACCAGCTCGTGCTCGGCAATGGCCATGGTGAAGTCGTGCACGGCCACCAGGCCGCCGAAGACCTTGGTCAGCGATTGGGTCTCGAGAACGATGCTCATGCGCCAAGCCTCAAGTCCGAAGTTCGGACTTCGTCATTTCTGCTCCGTCGTTCCCACTTTTCCATTTCCCCTTTATCATTTCCCCTTGCTCGCTCGCGGCCTCAGGAACCCAAACTCCGTCCCGGCAAATACGCCTCCCGGCCGGACCAGCATGAAGACGATAAGCAGCAGAGGATAGATTACCCAGCGCCAGTCCTGGACTGCCGGCGGCAGCAGAATCCTCAAGCCCTCGAGCAGGAACGTCCACGCAACCGCCGCGACAATCGTGCCGGAGATGCTGCCCAGTCCGCCTAGCACCACAATCAGCAGCACGTCAATCGACTTCAGGAAATCGAAATTGGACGGGTGCAGGAACACGTACAGGTGCGCGTACAGGCCGCCGGCCACGCCCGCATACACGCAGCCGATTACGAACCCAAGCGTCTTGTACCGAGTACTGTCGATGCCCACGGCCTCGGCCGCCAGTTCATCCTCGCGCACCGAAATCAGGGCCCGGCCGATGCCCGAAAAGACGATGTTACGCAGGACCACAACCGCGATCACCGTCAGCGGGAACACCCAGAGAAAGCTCGTCAGCTTCGGTATCGAACTCATCCCCCGTGACCCGCCCATCATCGGAATCACCTTGTCCGAGTTATCGAAGAGCACCTTCACGATGATGCCGAACCCAAGCGTCGCGATGCCGAGGTAGTCGGACTTGAGCCGGAGAATCGGCAACCCGATGAGCAGGGCAATCAGCCCGGCCAAAGCCCCTCCGGCAATCAACCCGACCAGCAGTATTGCCGGGTTGTGGCCGCCGATGCTGCGGGTCAGGAGCGCGGCCGTGTACGCGCCGATGCCATAGAAAGCGGCATGGCCCAGGGAAAACTGCCCGGCGTAGCCGTAGATGAGGTTCAGGCCGAGCGCGGAGATGGTCATGATTCCGGCCAGGCAGATTATCTGCTGCCAGTACGGGTTCAGCGCGCCGAGCAGTATCAGGGACTCGACGGCTGCGAACACGCCCAGCGCCGCGAGTAGCGCGATCACGCCGGCATTGCCTCGTCTTGCGCTCATGGCCCTCAAGTCCGAAGCTCGTAACCCGAATGACGAATCAGTGCCCTGATGACCTGCCCTGAATTCTGCATCCTTCGAGCTTGAATCGGAATTCGAGCTTCGTCCTTCGTCATTTGCCGCTCGCTGTCCGCGCTTTGCCATTTCCCCTTTGTCATTTCCCCTTCGCCACTAGACTTTCTCTCTCGTCGGCTTGCCCAGAATCCCCGCCGGCCGCACGAGCAGCACGAGAATCAGAATCCCGAACGCTACCGCGTCCCGCAGCGTCGAAGATATGTAAGCGGACGTGAATGTCTCGACCACGCCCATGATCAGGGAGCCCAGCATTGCCCCGGGAATCACGCCGATTCCGCCGAGCACCGCCGCCACAAAAGCCTTCAGGCCCGGCATCACACCCATGAACGGGTTTATCTGCGGATACGCGATGCCGTACAGCACGCCGCCAGCGCCGGCCAGGGCTGAGCCCACCCCGAAGGTCACCGAGATAATCCAGTCAACATTGATGCCCATCAGCCGCGCGGTATCGTGGTCATACGACACTGCCCGCATCGCCATTCCGGTCCGGGTCTTGTTAACGAACAGGGTCAGCGCCACCATCAGGACGGTCGAAACCGCGAACACGATAATCTGGATGTTGCTCACAGACACGCCGCCGATGTTGAACGACGTGACGGCAAACGGCCTTGGGAAAGCCCGGTAGTCCGGTCCGAACATGAACCGCAGGCTCGTGAAATACTCGAGGAACAGCGATACGCCCATGGCGGTGATCAATGCGGATATGCGCGGGGCGCTCCGCAGGGGCCGGTAGGCGACGCGCTCGATGAACATGCCCAGGGCCGCGCAACCGACCATCGCCGCAACGATGGCGAGGGGCCAGGGCAGCTTCCAACTGGCCAGCGCAAAGAAGCCGACGTACGCGCCGACCATGAACACGTCCCCGTGCGCGAAATTGATGAGCCGCACGATGCCATAGATCATCGTGTAACCCAGCGCAATCAACGCATAGACGAAGCCCAATTGCAGCCCGTTGATTAACTGCTGGAGGAAGTACGACACTAGCTTTCTAGAATCCCAAAACCGCCTCGGAAGTCAAGCCGGGCGCGCCACCCGAGAACCGAGGCAGGAATTCACCACCAGGTTGCAGAGGAGAATAGTGAATAGAGAATTGAGGATTGTGAAACCCGAATCCGTCTTTCACTCTTCACTATTCTCAATTCACTATTTCGCAGCTTCCGGTTTCCATGCCCCTGAATCCGACATTGATCCTCAAATGCGTGCGAGTACGCTTGGCCGAACAGGATGGTTAGTTTCATCCGACGGGTGTTGTCATTCCGAGCGAAGGCGTCCTCGCCGGAGTCGAGGAATCTCGCCTGAGAGACCCCTCGACTCACTTCGTTCGCTCGGGGTGACAAACGAGGGCTATGTCGGTTCTAGGGCATGCGTCCTGCCTTGACTTACCCGGCCTCGGTTCTAGAATTACTGCGGCAGGTTTATCTAGAGGAGGTCATATGACCAGACAATGTCTGATACTGTTCTTTGTCGCCGGGCTCGCCGCATGGCTGCCCGCGCAGGATTTGGTAATCGAGGGCCACGAGGTGCCATCCATCATCGGCACCTATGGCAAGTTTAAGCAAAACAGCTCTGTCTTCGCGTGGACACCGTTCGATTCTACCCGGACCCATTGGGACCTGACCTCATACCCGGGCGGCCAGTGGTCAAGAGTCGGCCTCGTTGACTGGACCACCGGCGAGAGCCCCGCTCCGGAGTCCATGGAAGTTGACCCTCCGGACCCGACCATCATGGAAATAGACACGGTGGGCTCGGGCTCGGTCCAGGACATCTACGAATACAGGGACTCCTTCGGCCTGTACATTGATGGCATAGACTTCTGGCAGGGAGGGTTCCGCTTCCTCGGCAACTACGTACCCGACGCCCCGGTCTACGTTACGCCGATGTACTATGGCGCGAGCTGGGTCAGCGCCGTGAACTGGCAGTACGAAATAATCCAGGGTCTCCCCTACACGGCGAACGAACAGCACACCAAGAACATCGTGGCCAGAGGCAAGGTCAAGGTGCCGATTTCCGGCGAGTACTACTGGCCGTGCCTCGTCATCCGCGACTACATGGTCTTCACCGACAACCTCGGCTCGGACGATCGACACTGGATCTACGAATGGGTCGTGCCTGGGCTTTTCAGCGGTGCGAACGGTGTGGCTGCGGCCCTTAGTCAGAACGGCGCGGCCAGGGACTTCATCAATGTCGCGACGATGATGACGCTTGCGGTCTGCACCGTCCCCGGCTGGGACCTGCGTCCGCCCGCGTTCTCGAACACGCGCGTCTGGCCGGATACGAGCTTCGAGGGGCCATATGTGGTCTGGTCGGTGATTCAGGACAACGACGCGGTTGGCGAAGAGTCGCTGTTCTACCGGGTAAACCAGGGCGCCTGGGCCACGGCCGAGCCCGATTCCGATAGGGCCGACACGTTCTACTTCACGATTCCCTCGCTTGCCCAGCCCTCGCGGGTTGACTACTACATCTGGGCAAGAGACCAGTTCTGTACCGACCACAACATCGACCTCTGGACCACCTGGCCGGTCTGCTCGCCCGAGAGCACGATGATTACGTTCAACGTGGATTTCACCGGCGTGGCTGCGCCGGAACCGGCGATTCCGGACCGCATCGGGCTTTCCGCGTCTCCCAACCCGTTTGGCGGCACGACAACATTCTACTTCAACTACCCGAATGTGCGGCAGGCATCAATCAAGGTCTTCACCAGCACGGGCGAACTGGTACGGAGCCTGGAGATGTCGTCGGTGCCGAGCCTCGGATTCCAGAGCCGTTGGGATGGCCGGGACGAAATGGGCGAGCCGGTGCCCGCCGGAACGTACCTGTACCGGGTCGAAAGCCCGCAGTACTCCGAGACGAGGAAGGTGACACTGACCCGATAGGAATCGGGTCAAGTCACGGAAAAATGACGAAGGGGAAATGGCGAAGTCAGAACCCCGAATCAAACCCCGATGATGGGAATGGCCAATTGGCCATTGGAGCTTGGGCATTGATTCGACATTCGGACTTCGAGCTTCGTCATTGAGGCGACCGTGAGCGCAGCCGAACGCGTGGGATAATCACCTGTGGAACTCAAGAGCGTAGTCGTCGAGCATCCTGATGATACGAACGTCGTGGTCGGCCAGACGCATTTCATCAAGACCATCGAGGACGTCCACGAATTGATGGTCACGTCGGTGCCGGGCGTGAAGTTCGGGCTGGCGTTTAACGAAGCATCAGGCCCGTGCCTTGTCCGGCACTCGGGCACCGATGCCGAGCTTGAGCAACTGGCAATCAAGAACTCGCAGGCCATTGGCGCCGGCCACACCTTCACGCTCATCATGCGCGGCGCGTATCCCATCAACATCCTGACCCAACTCAAGGCCCTGCCGGAAATCTGCTCCATCTTCTGCGCAACCGCCAACCCGGTGACGCTCGTCGTGGCCGAGACCGAAACCGGGCGCGGCGTCATGGGCGTGATTGACGGTGAAAAGCCGAAAGGCATCGAAGGCAACAAAGACATCGCGGACCGCAAGGCCTTTCTCAGGAAAATCGGCTACAAACAGTAGCAGCCCGTTCGTCCAGTGACCACACGCCCCGCCTGCCGGCGGGGCGCAGGTTGAACGGCCGGAACGCACTCGGACGCCAATCGGCACTCGGAAATCGCGAGGCTGATCTCCCGCGCCTTGCGCGCCTGACTGCTCTCTGCTAACCGACCGGCTCGCGTATCCGCAGCGCCCTCGCCACCCGGACTCTCATAGGTAACTGTCCCAAATTCCCTCCGCAACAGCTTTCTGCAAAGCTCTATGGAAAGCTCATCGGAAAGCTCGTCCGAAAGCTCGGTCGAAAGCTCGGTCGAAAGCTTGTTCAAGAGCTTCTTTGAAAGCACATTTCAAAGCATCGTTCAAAGCTCGAACAAAAGCTCACTTCAAAGCTCCTCGCAAAGCTCAGTCCAAAGCTCACGGAAAAGCTCGCGAAACAGCTTGTTTCAAAGCTTAGTTCAAAGCTCGGTTCAAAGCTCGCGGAAAAGCTCGGCCAAAAGCTCGTTTCAAACCTCAATCAAGACCTCATTCAAAACCTCATTCGAAAGCAACCCCCAGGGCAGTCTCCGGTCTGCCACCCCCACGGGAGAATTGTGGTTCCGGCTATGCCCGACCACTACATATGGGTATCGGGCCCGGCTGCTGGCGCGTAAGGAATTGCCCATTGCGTCCCCGGGATTACTCCAATCCCCAACCAAAAGTCGCCAACCTGAATCGGTAGACCAATCTCCGTCCGCACTCGGAACTCGTCACTCGTAGCCCGCAACTCGTAACTCGCAACCCGCAACTCGCAACTCGTGACTCGCAACTCGTAACTCCTTTGCGGTTGATTCTGAGTCGATTCTCGAAAGCTCAACGCCGAGCTTGACAGGAAGTTTCCATGCGGTAGATTGAGGTACTTATGGAAGACGGATATGCAGTATGCTAAGATACAATCTCACTCCGCCTACACATCTGATTCGCCTGTAACGTCGGTCGGCAAGCGGCCGACTGGAGGCGCTCAGTGAGACCAAGGCGAGGCGCAGGTCCAAATAGCCCCCCTCCCACCCGGGGCGAATCGGGCAAGCAGGAGTGGGCGCTGGAATCACCGTCCGACCAACGTCTTGCGCCCGGCGAGTTCTTCTTGACACGCGAGTCCCAGAATCTAAGATGATTCAGTTCTTCTCCGCTCGCAGACATCGTTCGTCCGGATACTCCAATAAAACTAACCAGGCACGGGAGAGAAGTATGCGTATTCCAGACGTTTGGCGTCCGAACAACCGTAGAACTGACTCGCGCAATCGGGCTGTGAGACTATCGGCAGAGACGATGCCAGCGAAAAGCCGTGCAATCGGGGTACTGGCGGTCTGCCTGGCAGTCGCCGCAAGCATCGGAACCGCTTCGGCGGATTGGGTCACGGCCACGGTGGCCGTGGGCACTCAGCCGGAGTGCGTGGCCATAAATCCGGTAACGAACCGCATCTACGTTGCGAACGCGGCCGGCAACAACGTCACGGTCATCTTCGGCGCGAACAACGACTGGCTCACGGTGACCACGGACTCGGGACCAAGTGCCTTGGCGGTGAATCCGGTCACGAACCGGATTTACGTCACCAACTCCTACAGCGACGACGTCACGGTCATCGACGGCGCAACGCACGTCACAACCACGGTGGCGGTCGGCTCGCGGCCCTCGGCCGTGGCGGTGAACTCGGTCACGAACAAGATTTACGTCGCCAACTCCCAAAGCAGCACCGTCACGGTCATCGACGGCGCGACCAACGCCACGACTACGGTGCTCGCGCGTTCGAGCCCCAGTGCCGTGGCGGTGAACCCGGCCACCAACAAGGTCTACGTCGTGAATTACGGAGCCCACAGCGTCACGGTCATCGACGGCGCAACCAACGTCACGACGACGGTGCCTGTAGGCAGTAACCCCAGTGCGGTGGCCGTGAACCCCGCAACCAACAAGATCTACGTCACGAACCAGGTCGACAACAGCGTGACGGTCATCGACGGCGCGACCAATGACACGACCACCGTACACACAGACCAGTATCCCCGGCGAGTAGCGGTGAACCCGGTGACGAACAAAATCTACGTCGCGAACTACAACAGCAACAACCTGACGGTGATCGACGGCGCGACCAACGCCACGACCAGGGTGGTCGCAGGCACCACCCCTTGGGCCATGGCGGTGAACCCGGTCACGAACAAAATCTACGTCACGAATCCCGGCAGCGATACCGTGTCGGTCATCGACGGTGCGACCAACACCAAGACCCGGGTGGCCGTCGGCCATGAGCCCTTTGCCGTGGCGGTGAACCCGGTGACTAACAAAGTCTACGCTGCGAACAGGACCAGTAGTACCGTGACGGTGATAGACGGCGCGACCAATGTCAGGACCACGGTGCCGACAGACTTGTACCCCTATGCGGCGGCGGTGAACCCGGTCACGAACAAGATATACGTCGCGAACTACAACGGCAACAGCGTGACGGTAATCGACGGCGTGACCAACGACACAACCATTGTGGCCGTCGACTCGGGGCCCGGTGCCGTGGCCGTGAACCCGGTCACGAACAAGATCTACGTCCCCAACTTGAATAGTAGCGACGTGACCGTGATAGATGGTGCGACCAATGTGACGACGTTGGTGCCGGCAGGTTCATCTCCCTATGCCGTGGCGGTGAACCCGGTCACGAACAAGATCTACGTCGCCAACTCCCAAAGCAGCAACGTCACGGTAATCGACGGCGTGACCAACGACACTACCACCGTGCCATCAGACGCGGTGCCCAGGGCCGTGGCGGTGAACCCGGTCACAAACAGAATCTACGTCGTGAACACGAACGGCCGGAACGTAACGGTGATCGACGGGGCGACCAATGACACGACCACGGTGCCCGCCGACAGAGCCCCCTGTGCCGTGGCGGTGAACCCGGTCACGAACAAGATTTACGTCACGAACTCCAGCAGCAACAACGTGACCGTGATAAACGGAGTGACCAACAACACCGCCACTGTGCCCACCGGCACGTCTCCCTGCGCGGTGGCGGTGAACCCGGTCACGAACATGGTCTACGTCGCGAATTCCGGCAGCGACAACGTGACGGTGATAGACGGCGCGAACAATGCCACCACGGTGCACACCGGCGCGTCCCCCCGTAACGTGGCAGTGAATCCGGTCACGAACAGAATCTACGTCCCGAACTACGGCAGCTACGACGTGACGATAATCGACGGCGCGACTAACGCCACGACATCTCTTCTCGCCGGCATCGAGGCCTGGGGCATCGCCGTGAACCCGGTCACAAACAAAGCCTACGTTACGAACAGAATCAGCAACACTGTGTCGGTGATAGACGATGCGCCGGCCAACGACACAAAGGTGCGCGCAGCGTTTGACCGGCTGCCGGGCGACACGACCGGGTTAGCGCGACCGGCCCTGACCGGCAAAGGCGTGAACCGCTGGACGCCCGGCCGGACCTCCATGATGGGCGTATGCAACGGCGTGGGTACGGCCCAGAAGGCGTGGAGCTGGGCGACCGTCACCGGCGGCGCAGGGACCGATTCCATCACCTGGTCCTACACATGGGGCGCGGACTCGCTTGTAATGGGCGAGAACTTCGTCTGCTGCGCGCCGCTTGAAGACCAGGCCGCCACCGGCAACAACCTCGGTCTTGGCTCACCATTTGCGGGCAATCTCGATGTGTATCCGTTGTACCGGATGTTATACCACGCCGGGGCGGAGGAAAGCTCCAAGCCGCAAGCCTCAAGCTCCAAGCCGGCGGCCACCGTCGTCCGTTCCGTCCTCTTTCTGCCCGAAGCGGTCAGCGGTGAGCGGTCGGCGGTCGGTGCTTGGCTGCTGGACATCAGCGGGCGCAAGGTGCTGGACCTTCATCCCGGCGCGAACGACGTCCGTTCGCTCGCCCCCGGCGTGTACTTCGTGCGCGAGCGGTTGGCGGTTGGCGGTGAGCGGAATGCGGTCCACAAGGTTGTGATTGCTAGATAAGGCGACATGATGGGCACTGACTGGAGAACATCCGATGAGAGGGAGGCGCACATGACCCCTGACTGGCAGTCGGCACGGACAGAGGACAATGGGGCAACCCTGCCGTTGGGAACGGGAAGTCGGTATGTGACCGCGCAGAAAGGAAGTCTGATGGGAACGTGTAATTCTGACTGTCCGAGCGATCGAGCCGTCACGTCGCACCACCGGCCCGCGGGGCTCAAGTTCCTCCTGTGCGCGCTCGCGCTGCTGCTCGGCGCTGCCGTCTCGCGCGGCCAGTGGCTGGAGACCAAAATCGTCTTGCCTGACTCGCTTGGCGGCGCGACCGGTCCCACGGCTCTAACCACCGACAGCTCGGAACGTTACGTCTACATCAGCGACGCCGGCGGTTCCGTCTACATCGTGGACGCGGAGGCCGGACTCAGAGTGGCCAAGGTATCGACGGACCCGTCCAGTTCGGTCTGCTCCAACCCCCGCCGAGACAAGGTCTACGCCCCGAACTGCATACGCAACGACGTCACCGTGATCTCGTGTGCCACGAATCAGGCGGTTGCGACGGTCCCCGTAGGTACTAGACCGGTTGCCCTGTGCTACAACAGCCACGATGACAAGGTCTACTGCGCGAACTACGACAGCGACGACCTGACGGTCATCGACTGCGCTTCCGACAGCGCTACCAAGACCGTACACGTAGGAGAGGAACCGTCCGCACTATGCTACAACCCGGCAAGCAACAGGGTCTTCTGTGTCGTGAGCGACACGGTCGCGGTGCTCGACGGGGCGAGCGATACTGTGGTTGCACTCATCGAGGCTACCGTCGGTGGGTGGGGATCCCGGATGAGCGTGAATCCCGCCGGCAACAGGGTCTATGCGACCGGTGGTAGTGGGGTGCTCGGGCTCGACGGCACAACCGGGGTCGTGCTGGACTCGATTGGTTCAGGCCCCGTGGCTGGGATGTCCTGCAATCCGACCACCAACCGGCTGTACATCGGCGGCTCCTCCCGTGGTAGAGTGCTGATAATCGACTGCGCTGCCGATACCTTCATAGACCAGGTCGATGTCGGGCAATTCGTCAGCTCCGTGGCCTGCGACACCGCTACAAACCGGGTCTACGTCGCGCGCAGCCATCCGGCGGTTCAGGCGTACGAGGTGGTAGTGATAGATGGTATTACCAACAACATCACGGCGAGAATACCAGCGGGCTGCGACTTTGGCGAACTGCTGGGGAGCTCACGGCGGGGCCGCATGTACTGCACCGGCCGCGATGGAACAGATCTATCGGTAATCGACGTCGGCTCCGACAGCCTGCTTCGCACCGTCATGATCGGTGGGTCATCTAACCTGATGTGCTACGATGCGACCGACGATAAGGTCTACTACGTGGCTGGTGGTCCTTTTGGGGAGGCCGGCGCCATCGACGCTGCGACGAACCTGCTGGTCGCCCATGTTCCGGTTGGGCGGTTCCCTGCGGCCGTCGTCTGGCATGCTCCCAACGACAGGGTATACTGCTGCAACAACGCCAGCTCCGATATCACTGTCATCGACGCGCAGGCTGACACGATGGCAAAGACCATAGCGGTGAGCCCCCATCCGACGGCGCTGTGCAGCGCTCCCCGCGTGAACAAAGTCTATTGTTACTGCGCTATGCGTAAGCTGGCCGTCCTTGATTGCACGAATGACTCGGTCATCAAGACAATCCCGATTCCGACGGCGGAGGTGTTCTCCATGTGCTACGTGTCGACTGCCTCCTACGACAAGCTGTACATCGGCGGAATGAGTGCCGTTTCGATCATCGACTGCGTCGGCGATAGCCTCATCCGCTCGTACCCATTCCACAGCACCATTCTCGCACCCAATCCCGATGGCAAGAGGGTCTACTGCAGGCGCGGCCTTTCCCTTTGTACATTCGACACCGAAGGGGATACGCTGGTGGCCGACGTGCCATGGGAAGCCGAGGGAGGCACGGCATTGCTGTACGTGCCCGGTGTGGAGAAGGTGTACTGCGCGTGCGGTGCCTGGTTTCAGAACTACGTCCTGGTCGCGGATGCCTTGACCGACTCCGTCATAACCCAAATACCGATCATCGGCCCCACGTCGCTCGGTTATGACAGCATCACCGGCCTGGTCTACTGCGGGCGGCTTGACTCGGGCAAGGTGATGCTCATAGACTGCCGTACAGATAGCATTGTTGACTCACTCAGCCCATGCATCTACCCGGAGTCCTTCACCATGGTGCCGGTGCACAGTCGCGTGTACGTAGGGAATGCGGGCAACTCGTTCATCCCGGTGATTCGGACTGACCCGCCCGGGGTGGAAGAACCGGCTCTGTCCCACGCGCAGAAGAAGTCAGCCGGACCTACGATAGTGTCGAGAAACTCACCCTTGGTTATTCACCAGCCATCCGTGCTGCTGGACGCGACTGGCCGCAAGCTGTGCGACATGAATCCGGGCCGGCACGACCTGACTCGCTATCGTGCAGGCGTCTACTTCCTCCGGTCCTGCACGGGCGAACCCGTGGTGAAGCTGCTCTTGGTGCAGTGATGCAAACCGCGCAAGCACGGTTGAGGAGGTGGCGCATGGGCTAACTCTTTTCACCGCAGCAGTAGTCCCAAGAAGGGGCAGCGCCTGTCATCCGCCAAGATAAACAGGGTAGAACATACGTTCTGTCGCTGCCCTAGTGATTGTAATCAGTTCGAGAAGCAAAGTCAAACGACCTAGAGAATCAAGAAGGAGTCGAAAATGAAATCATTCCGATTGCTGGCCGCCGTGCTGCTCTTGACGGCCATTGCGGCGGGTACCGTAGGGCCAGGCCACTGGACTTGGCTATGGTGGTATCCTGAGATCCCATTGCCGGACCAGTCAGACCATGAGTACCTGACGTTCAACAATGGAGCTCACGCAGTGGCGATGACCAAGTACACAGATAACCAAGTCGAGAAAGCGTGGCTTACTATCGTCTCGAACGATGCGGAGGGCCGTAGGGCCGAGTCCCGCGAGTTCAGCAACTTCCTGGCTGGTTACCAGGACATCTGTACAATCGCCCAAGGAAGTGAGTATATCAACGTGTGTGTGTCTGCCGCGGACAATGGCGTCGGTCGGAAGTTTGCTACATTCTGCGACGATGGTAGCGACGACGACTACGTCTACGCGGCTGCGACCGACTTGACCGCCGTACCGCATCCCTGGCCCAACTTCCAGTGCCTGTCCGGAGAGGAGCAATGGAACGCTGATATGTCCTCGGCCGTTGTCGCGGAAAGCCCGAATTACGCGTGCGCGGTCTTCCCCGTTGGCTATGAATCCGGCGATGATGATTACGAAGGGTTGATCGTGAAGATCACCACCGATGGCGGCGTGTCCTGGGTTCATTCTACCTACATCGTCACGCCCTATGTGGATGGTCCGGAACAGGCTAACCCATCGATCTGCAAGGGCGCAGGCGTGTACCTGCACTTGGCGTACTGCTCGGCGCCGGGCGGAGCCAACCATGACACGATCATCTACCGCAGAGGCGACTGGACCGGATTGCACTGGGGCGACCCCCCTGTCGTACTCGACCACGCGTCAGGAGCCAGTGAACCGTGCATCGCGACCGATGGCGACCTCGTCTTTGTATGCTGGACCAAGGAGTGGCCTCAAGAGTCACGCATATACTACACGTGGTCAACCGACGCCGGCAGCACGTGGCCAAACGGGGTCAACGAGTTCCAGTTGACGTACAGCGACGGGGACGGCCCCATCAAGTACTGGCATCCGAACACGAGTGTCCTAATGACGGGCGGCAAACGGTCGCTGCTCATGACGTGCGCAGCCCGCAAAGAGCGATCATGGCCAATCGAGTCGCAGTCGTTCGTCGCTTCGGCCTTTGGGCGCTACTACGACACGTACACACCGCCCGTGTGGATATGGCAGCGGTATCCGTTGTTTTCGGCCACTACGGGATCCGACGTCTGCTACTGCCCGTCGGTCGCCACCCTTGGTCCTTGGGGCGATAATCAAGTGCCGCAGGGCATCTGTATTTGGTCAAAACCCACTGGGGTCGACTACGAACGCTCCCTCCAGTGCTCCCCGGGGTACTGGGGGTACGTCATCGATCGGGGTGTAGCTTGTTGGGGTGCCAATCCGGGGCGTCGAGTGATCGTCGACGTTGACGGCAACGTCCACTTTGCCTCGGTGATGGGTTCCTACGTAATAGGCGGCCCCGTTAGCGGAGCCCTGACTCCGGTCATGGTGGGCATCGGCAGCCAGCCCGCCCTGGCGGTCGACGGCAGAGGCCGTCGCTGGGTCGCCTATCTGTGGAATGACACGCTATTCTGCAACGTGGCCGACGACGTCATCAAACCGGTCTTCTGCGGTTCGAGTTCTGCCATGCCGGGGCAGCCGTCCATCGCCTGCTACCCGACAGCCAGCGGGTACGAGGTCGCCAATGTTGTGTTCGCGGTCTATGACACTGCGGGCAGCGCATCCAAGATCATGTACGCGCGTGTAGATACGTCGGGGGCAGTCGTGCTCGATACAATTGAGAGCGTGGCCAACCTGGGCGACAGCCTGCCCTGCATCAACGTCTACAAGTCCGATACGCTGCTCGTGACTTGGCAGCATTGCGACTCGGTTCTTGCTGCATCGCTGGTTGAATACGGGCCGTGGACGCAGGGCCAGCCGGGTGCGTGGTCCAGCCCCAGTCTCCTGGCCGCGCATGGATATCACCCGATGAATGTGGTTGAAGGTAACAGCTTGAACTGCGTCTGGACCGAAGAGCCGGGGCAGGATACGTTTGTAGCCCGCCGCGCTTCTAGCGATGTCTCCGAAGACCTGCTCTCGATCTGGACAGATGAGACCAGCTCCGGCGATTCAACTACGGACACGCTTGACGGAGTAGTCTACGCGGGGTGCGGCGTACTTGCCTGGCAGCAGAGAATCAACGGCAAGTGGGTCATCCGAGGCAAGGTGCGCGGAGATACGATGACGTTTGTCTCGAGCGACTCCGGAGCCTATCATCCGCACGCGGTGGCGGAGTCGTCGGCGATAAACCCATCGACAGACCGGGTGCGTGTGCACTTGCTTTGGACCGAAGGGGTCATCTTCGAGGTGGATTCCGGCGTCTACGACACCGGCGTGACCAGGTATACGGTCAAAGACTACGATGTCTCCAATTCCGCGAACGCGGCGACCCGGTACAACAACGGCAGCAAGCTGCTGAACAAGGCGGGCACCGATTCGCTCCTTGCCGTATACGAAGATGCGGATGGTTCCGTGGTCTACGCACAGTCAGCGGACGGCGATTCCTGGCAGCGCGAGGTTGTGGTTGAGGACCGCGACTGGCCCGCGATAGCCGAGGATTCGAGCGGCAAGCGCTGGGTCGTCGTCCACAAAGTGAGTCCGCTGACCGGCACCCAGACCCAGGAGGCCTACTACCGCAACGGCTCGTCATGGACCGGGCCGCAGACGCTGTACACAAGCCCGCAGAACGGCACGCTTGGTCCGGCCGGTCTGGCCGGTTCGTCGTACACGACCAGCGGCATCGCCTATACCGCATTCCTGACAACGCTCGGGCCCATAAAGTCCGTCGTTCTGGCCAAGTTCAACGGATCAGTGGTGGCAGCGTGCACGCTCGCAACGGGCATGAGCCTCGGTGACCCGACGCTCGCGGTCGAGCCCTACTCACAGGACTCGGACCATGTGCATGTGTCGTGGGCAGACGCGGGCGTCATCAAGTACCGGATGAACACCGACGGCCGCAGCTCAAGCATCGCCGCCAACTGGACTTCGACTGTTACCCTGTCCAATGCCATGGTCACCGCGAACCATCCCTGCATCGCGGCCGACCGCGACCAGATTGTCGTGGCATGGGCTCAAGGTGCCACTACGGAAATCTACTGCCGCAAGCGCTCCACCGGCAGCGCGTACAACGTCTGGGAAGCTGCGGCCAACCTGAGCAACACCAACAATCCATCCGACTACCCGACTATCGCGATGGGCGATACGGTCATCGTGGCATGGGAAGAACAGCGCACGATGACCGACCACGATGTCTTGGTTAGCATCAACTTCGGCGACACCGTGAACATCGCCGACAACGCAACCATGTCCAACTACCCGCACGTCCTCTTCCAGAACAAGACCTCGGGCGATACCACCATACCGTATCTGCACACCGTCTGGTCTGAGACCCCGGAGGTCAACGTATACGAAGTCGGCTACAACAAGCTCAACCTGAAGCAGACCGGCGAAGGCGAGCAGAGCGCGGGCCGGACACCCTTACCGATGAAGCCGGCGCTTAACGCCTGCCGGCCCAACCCGTTCCGGGACCGGACCCAGATCAGCTACCAGTTGCCCAGTGCCGGCAACGTCAGCCTGCGAATCTACGACGTTTCGGGCCGGACCGTGCGCACGCTGCAGAA